>Ga0098060_1001184_pt1 | contig 10764 bp, 11 predicted proteins | sample 21_taG_FD_77063 | JGI IMG/M metagenome (GOLD analysis project Ga0098060, IMG submission 77063) | Marine viral communities from the Subarctic Pacific Ocean - 21_ETSP_OMZ_AT15319 metaG | ecosystem: Environmental > Aquatic > Marine > Oceanic | place: Pacific Ocean | collected 2015-01-19 | reverse complement strand
TTGCTTGAGTCGCAGAATGTCCCCGAGAACCTTGCAGAGCGTATGCTTCAGGAAACTAAGTTTGCTTACTCCAAGCTCGATGAGAAAGCAGTCTTTGACGCCCAGTCCCGAATCATTGCTACAATCAACAAGAATCTCGGAAAACATGTTTGGTCCAACTTTGTGCCTAACTTTAAGTCTCTGGCCTCAGTTAATGCGATCTTCAACACAAAGATGCCCGTTAAGACAAAAGTACTTTTTGAGCAGCAGATCATTGAGAAGATGACCGCAACCGATGAGTTAAATGAAGATCTCAAAACCATTGATAACATTACATATCACTCGTTCATTAAGAAGTTTAACAGCAAGTACACCGACTTACTACAGGAGCAGAAAGATCTTCTGAATCGATACATCACCAGCTTTGCTGATGAGGGGTTTGAGTTGCGCGTCTATCTTAATGAGGAACTCACCCGACTGAAGTCCCTGGTAGCAGACGCCAAGAAGTCTACAGAAGAAACACTGATTGTTCAGAAACTGAACAACGTAAATGAATATCTTGAAGAGTTCCGAAAGAGGGACTTTACCGACAGAGATCTCAACAAAATCCTCAAGACACAAGAATTAGTTAAGGAGCTTTCAGCACATGATTAAGATCCAGATTGGCGAGCCTGCAGTCCAGGCAACCGTAGAACTTAAGGCACGACGAGGGCTCGATGGGTCGCTGCTGATCATGGATCACCAGAAGATTGACATCGCTGTTGTTCCTTCTTCCATGAAGATTACCACCTTTCCTAAGACGACATCCACAGAGGATGTTTATGAATTCCAGAATCGCTTGCTGGAACTTCTGTCTGATAAAGGAATCATCGATCGTGCTTCTATTCAGGGAGGTAATGTATTTCGCTCTCTAGAAGGAAAGGTCTTCGAGAATGATCAAGTGAACTCGCTGCAAGCAGCCACCTTCGTGATTGCCGAGTTCATTCAAACTGAGGCAGAGCACGAGCAGATTGCCGACCAGTACGAGAAGAATCTAGAAGACATGTTTGTGCATCCTTCCGATCGCGACTCCACAGAGTACGGCGAAGTGCCACAAAATGCACAGAAAGGCTCGATGCGACCGGGTTACTACTACTACCCACTGAGGAACCGATACTAATGAAACTTATAATGGAAACCTGGAAGAGATTTTTGAAAGAAGACAGAAATCTCTTCGGTCTCGATGACTATGACATGGCGATCACGCAGAAGCAAGCACAAAAAATCTTAGACGATCACGAAGGTGACTTGGAGAAGGTTAGAGATTTTCTCGGGGCCTATACGATAAAGATTACTGCCCGTGATCCCGGAAAGTCGTATCCTCGACTGGGTTATCTTAAACAGCTTCTTCGCCAACATTTTGAAGAACAAGGCGTAAAGCCTTTATTTTAATAAAATAGAAAGAAGAGTTAATGGAACTATTACATTTTGTGCTTGCCGCTTACGGCATGACATTTATTATTATACACGGACACATCTTCAATAAGATCCGCCCACCCTGCAAATCAATGGGTGGCTTTGGCCGTTTATTCCACTGCCATTTGTGCATGGGATTTTGGGTTGGTGTGTTTCTATGGGGCATAAGTCCCTACACAGAACTATTTAGTTTTAGTAATCAGCCCATGACGGCGTTTATGTGCGGTTGCATTAGTGCTGGAACCTCATACTTTTTGAGTATGTTGGTCGAGGATTACGGGATCCGAGTGGTCCATAAAGGAGGTGAGCAATCATGAAAAAATGGATGATCCAACCAGTTCGACGATGCTGCTCGGGCAGTTGACTACTTTAAAGGAATAATATTATGGCACGCAGAAAAAATATAAAAAGAATAGACCCAAGATATTTCTTAAACGAGACGGTCAATCGTGGGGAGACAATAGACGAAGGAGTAAAGGACTATATCAAGAGTCCCGCGCTACATTCTTCTATACCATTTGGTAGTCTAACCAAAGTCGTTATGAAAAACCCAGAACTTTTGCAGGTTATTCAGGGCCCCGATTCGCCTGAGAAAGCACAAGCTTTTGCGAAAGTTGGAGAGCTGCTGGCACAGGATGTCGACATCGCCCCTATTGCCGCTAAGGCAGGCGGCGTGGACAACGTTTTAGATGTCAGGGGTCTCATTCAGTTTGCAGAACAGTCAGGACTTTTCCACAGATTAGGATAAACAATGGCTAAACTATTACGAGAATACTATGAACTATGCGAAGGCGGCGTCTGTCAGGATTTACTGACAGAGGCCGAAAAGAGAGCAGTCCGCGAAGATAACGCTATGTTTATCACTGGCCCGATGCAAAAGTGCAATACCCCCAACGGCAATAATCGCATGTACCCGGAGGGCGTCCTCAAGAGAGAAGTCGATCGGTATAAGGACGTTGTAGATGACCGCCGCGCCTTGGGGGAATTGGACCACCCCGACTCTTCGATCATTAATCTTGTTAATGTCTCGCATATGGTGATAGACATCTGGATGGATGGTCTAACAGTTATGGGCAAGTGCAAAGTACTTGACACCCCATCAGGACAGATCCTCCGTTCGCTGGTGGATGCGGGCGTCAAGATCGGCATCTCTTCTCGCGGAATGGGTTCGGTCACAGAACGCCAAGGACAGACTATTGTGGAAGACGACTTCCAGCTTATCTGTTTTGATATTGTGTCAGAGCCTTCCACTCCAGGCGCCTTTATGTCGCTGTCGGAAAGCAAGCTAGTAAACGAACAAGTCGAGAAGAACAATAAGATCATTACGTTAATGAACGAGATCGTCGGTGAGAAATGAAGAAGTCAGAATTTAAGAAACTAATCAAGCCACTCGTCCATGAGTGCATCAAAGAGTCTCTTATGGAAGGTGGGATGATCTCAGGTATCATTGCTGAGGTGGTAAGAGGGATGGCCACCACTCAACCCCTAGTGGAGCAGAAAGTGGAAACCCCGGACCCCCAACTAGAGCGCATGCAGAAGAATGCATTCAGTGAGCAACAAACTTCCAAGATTCAGCAGCATCGGACTAAGTTGATGTCTGCTATCGGTGGAGAGTCCTACAATGGTGTTAATCTCTTTGAAGGTACCACCCCAGCCCCAGCACAGGCAAGTCCGGCACAATCCGCTAGCCCCCTAGCAGGGCATGCTCCAAATGATGCTGGCGTCGATATAGGAAATCTATTTGGAAGTGTTGGAAAAAACTGGAATGCTCACATGAGCGATGTAAAAAAAGAAAGTAGGTAAGTTGTGCCAGTAAATGTGAAAGTAGATCTACGACGCGGAGAGACATCTGAGAGATTAATCCGCCGCTTTAATCGTAAGTGTAAGAAAGAAGGCATTGTAAAACTTTATCGTGCCAAAACAGATCATTACATTAAGCCCTCAATAAGCAAAAAGCTTAAGTCTGAAGCTGCTAGAAGAGAGCGCCGAAAACTAGAAAGAAAGAAACAACAAAAATTGTTTAGATAAAACGCCTTCGTGGCGTCTATTTATTAGACGGAGATAGAAAATGGCAAGTTATAACTATAAACCAGGACTGGGCAACGGAGCATCCTACGAAGTATCAGGAGTTCCCTATGCTCAGGGAGCTGTTAATGCCATGGCAGATGGGGGTGCAGTAGTAAGATTCCCTCGCGTAACTCGTTGGGTAGTTATAGCCAACAATCCTGGCGGCGACAACCTTAAAGTGGGGTTTTCCCAAGATGGTGTTACCACTGGTAATGCTTTCATCGAAATCCCGAACCAGTCGGTATCGCCGCGGCTGGAGCTAAAAGTGACCGAAATCTGGCTTTCCGGATCTTCCAACGTCGGAGTCATGGCAGGACTCACAGGAATTGAGACCACAGCCATTGATAATATCGCTGTATCTCCTTCCGGGTCCAACTGGTCTGGTTCGTTAGCTGCTCGGGTAGGCTAAGGGGAAATAAACACCCTGAATAGCGGAGGCAGCTGATGGCAGATCCAAAAAACAAATGGAATCAACCGGACGCCCCTCCTCCTCCGATGTTCTTCGGAAAAAAAGAACGTGACTTAGTAAAGCAAGTTAATGATGAGTTGTCTGAGCGGGTTATCGGACAGCCAATTGCTTATTATCCAATAAGCATGGAAGACACCAACTTCAACACGACCTACGGGGAGGCTATTGAAAAAGTCTCACTCCCACCTGTACGCGTCTATGCATATGTACAAGTCGACAATAACCAGACCAATGAACAGTTTGGTTATGACTATCAAACTAGTTTAGTAGTATATTTTAGTGAAAGACGTATTACAGAAGATCAGGATCTCTATGTCCGTGTGGGAGATTTTATTCAATACGGAGAGATTTATTACGAGATAGTCAAGACTTTTGACGACACTCGTTACTACTTTGGACAGGTAGAGCATAAGTTTCAGATTGCGGCAGAGTGCGTACGCGCCCGAGAGGGAGTGTTTAAAATAAAGCAGTCTCCCACGAGACCATCATAGGGGATAAGATGAATGTCAGACCCAAAGGATAAATGGACTCGCCCATTGGCGCCCCCGGCGCCGATGTTCTTCGGAAAAAAAGAACGCGACTTAGTAAAACAGATTAATGATGAGCTAGCCGAACGCGTACTCGGTCAGACTATTGCTTACTATCCTATAAGCATTGAGGAATCTAGCTTTAATGATGTATACGGAGAGGCTAAAGAGAAAGTTTCTTTGCCTCCCATCCGTGTATATGCATTTGTTGAAGTTGAAAATGAACAGACTAATAAAACTTTCGGATACGAATACCAAACAAAACTGAAGGTCTACTTTAGCGAGCGCCGGCTTACAGAGGACCAGGACCTCTATGTGCGGGTGGGGGACTTTGTACAGTATGGAGAGTTCTTCTATGAGATTGTCCGCCTTCATGACGATACCAGATACTACTTTGGACAGGTAGAGCATAAGCTCCAAATCGCTGCCGAATGTGTGCGCGCTCGTAAAGGCACCTTCCGGGTAATGCCTGGAATCGATCGCGCAACTACCGCCGCAGAACAAGCAGGCGAACAAGACAATCCAGCCCCACGCGCTGCTCCCTATCCTCCACTAGCAGCTAGCTATATAACGGTGAACCCTGACAGCAAGCTTCCAAACGAGCGGGTGCTTACGGCGGGAACAGGCATCACCATAACAGATGGCGGACCCAACAATACTATTACGATCGATGCCGCCGGCGCTAATGCCCAAGGAATCGCCGGCGCAGTACAACTTCAACACGGCGGCGGCAACTTTGCTGGAAACAGTAACTTAGTGTTCCTAAGCGGCAGCGGCCGACTGGGGATAGGCACTGACACCCCCACTCATAATTTAACCATCGCTGGTAACATGTCAGCCTCCTCGGATGTTCTTATCGGCGGCGATCTCACCGTTAAGGGAGTTCTTATCGGCGGTTCTCCGGTTAAGATTTCGGGCGGCGTGGAGGTGGTGAACCATTTGGGTACGCCGGTCGGCTCCTTTGCTCCAAATGGACACGGTGAGATGCAGATCTCTGGTACGTGTGTGAAAACAGGAGACCTTAGTGCTTCTCTTTTTGTATCATCATCGTACTTCTACGGCGACGGCCGATACTTAACAAACATTACAGCCAGTGCCACCACTGTGGCAGACGGTCCTGTTGGTTCTTTACAGTTTAGGGTCAATACACCAGAAACAGGAGAGATCAGCGGGAGCAGCCAGGTCCTCTATGATATATCTAATAACCGTCTTTCATTTGGGGGTGGGCTCACTTTTAATCGAACAGCTGTTTCTACAAGGCACACAGCCTCCGTGAGTAACTATATTCTGGGTATCACTGCGGTCCCTACAGAAATCTTGTTTGATGCTACTTTATTCTCCGATGGACAGGGGCTTGTGATCAAGGATGAGAGTGGCGCCGCAAATGCCACAAATGCGATAACTCTTATGCCGTCAGCCTCGCAGACTATAGATGGTTTATCCACTGCTATTATTGAATCCCCGTACGGTTCTGTCTTTATGTATTCAGACGGAACAAACTGGTTCATTTACTAAAATAAAAAAATATAAAATATTCTAAAATATTTCTGTCTTCTTGTCGTCTAATAAGCTATATGTAATGAGACATATGTGGGTATATTTTTTTTAGCAACCTCTCCTCCGATAGTGATACCCCCAAACTTTTTTGATTTAACACAGTCTCAGTCATTTCCATAGGAGGATTTTTTAAAATGGCATATAAATATCAATCAGGGGCAGCTCAGATGAGTGGCGCCCTTACACAGGAAGGTGCTTTTAAGCTCCACAACGAAGCGGGAAGCGAAGTCGCGTCTGTATTACAGTCCGGTATTGTTTCTGGCTCCGCTGTTGGTATGTTCAGCGCACTTGCTATTGACAGCGTACAAGTCTTTAGTGACGCTCAGCAGCTTCAGAACGTCGCATCCCTGGATGCAACAACTGAGGCAACTGTTGAGGCTGCAATCGATACACTTGCAAATCTCGCATCCATGGGTGCATCCGGTAACGAGCTTGAGGCACTTGGTGTTCTCGACGTTGCTGAGGGCATTAAGGTCGCAAACTCAGAGGTTATCTCGTCTGCTCGCGCAGTCGCTAACATCACGAGTGTTGACGGTTCTGGTGACCTCACAATGGGCACCATCACAATGACAGGTTTCTCTGTCGACGCCGATGGTGACACAGCCCTCAAGAGCTTGGCTGTTGACAATAGCTCTACAATTGGTTGTGATGCGGACGCTGACATCATGACATTGGCCGCTCAGTCCTTGGCACTTGCCAGCGATGTTGATTTCAACGTTGCAAAGACTGCAGGTCTTCAGCTTGGTGGCGTTGCTGTTAGTTCCACTGCTGCTGAGCTTAATAAGCTCGACGGCGCAGGTGCTGATGTTACAGCAGCTAAGTTGACAAGCCTTTCGGCTCTTAGTGATACCGAAATTGGTTACGTCGACGGCTCGTCTGCGGGTACTGTTGTAGCCTCTAAGGCAGTTGTTGTCGATGCCAATAAGGACATCGATGGTTACCGAAGCCTCACAGCTTCGGCAAACGTTGTAGCCGCTAAGTTCTTCGGTGATGGTGCTGGTATTACCAACATCAACGTCGGCAACTTGGACGCTTTCGGTTCTGATAAGCAGATTCAGTTCAACCAGAATGGTGAGTTCAGTGCAAACGCTGGCTTGATCTATGATGGTTCTGGCTCCTTCGCGATTTCGGGTTCGGATTCCGGCATGCAGAACAGTGAGATATATTTTGGTGCACCTAGCTCCAAGCAGGCTCAAATCTACGTAGATGAGGATGATGGTTATGCACTGTCGATCTTTGCGGAGGGCACAGTCGATCTCTCGGGCTCTGATGGCATCACAGCTATGATGGGTAACGGCTTGTACTTGAATGTTGCATCCGAGTTCGAGAACTCCGGTTTGAAGCTTGTGGACTACACTGGCGCCACTCACGTGCAGCTTAAGCGCGACGGTAGTGTCTCCGGCTCCGCGATTGGGGCATTCGCTGGGCTTGCTATTGACAGCGTACAGGTCTTTAGTGACGCACAACAGCTGATGAACGTTGCATCTCTTGATGCTACAACTGAAGCTACTGTTGAAGCTGCGATCGATACTCTAGCAAACCTTGCTTCCATGGGTTCGAACGGCTCGGAGCTTGAAGCTCTTGGTTCCCTCGACGTTGCTCAGGGTCTTAAGATTGCAAACACAGAGGCTATCTCGACGGCTCGTGCTGGCTCCTTGAGTAGCCTTGCAGTCGACGATCTTACAGACGGTCGCGTACTACTCGCGGGCGCTTCTGGTGAAGTTGAAGATAGCTCCAAGCTAACCTTTAACGCTGGCACCGGCGCGCTTTCGGTCGCTGGCGCGGTCTCCGGTTCGGGTAACTTCTCGATCGGTGGTACTTTGAGTGCTGACAACCTTGCTAACGCAACAGTTGACCTCACGGCTGACATGATGGTGATTGATGATGGCGCTTCTGGTGCTATTAAGATCACAAGTCTTGCTGCCTATGCATCAGCTCTTGCCGGTCAAGCCAACGAAGGTCTTTCTTCGACAGCTGGTCGTCTTGCTGTTGATCTCAATGACCTGTCGACTGACACTGCCCTTACGTCTGGTGGCGGCGACTCGCTAGCATTTGTTGATTCAGGTGACAGTGACGCTACTAAGAATATCACAGTTAGCAACTTCCTCGGCAGCATTGCTGGCGCAGGTATCAGTGTTTCCAGTGGTAAGCTTGTCGCTGACAGTGCTGCAGCTCCAAACGCCATTGGCGACGAAGCTGCAACATTGGCTGAAGGCTTCAACTACGGCAGTGCCACCCTCACTTCCGCTCGGGTCTGGTCCTTGCCAGCTCCACAGGAAGTCGGTGACATCGTTCACGTTAAGGCTCCAGCAAACGCTAGCTCTACGCTGACAATTACCGTCTCTGGCGGTACAATTGACGGTGCATCGTCTGTGGTTCTTGAGTCGCCATATGCTGCAGTATCCTTGATCTGCATCGATGTGGGTAGTGACCTTTGGCGACTGTACTAAGCCGAACCTAGTTCAGCTTGGGATAGTTTCTTACTATCAAGGGTGGGTATCTTTCGGGGTACCCACCCTTTTTGCATTTGAGGTTCTATTTATAAGAGCAGGAGCATCTTTTAATGGCTATTCAAAATCAAGGCTGGGCGTATGTAAGTGGTTCGGGAGCCACCGGTACCCCCGGGGGTTCGAACACTCAAATCCAATTTAACAAGGCAGGCTCCCTCGGCGGCGACGCGGACCTCACATGGAGTGGAACCACTGTAGCCACCACGAATATATCAGCTTCGGTCAATGTATCAGCTTCCTCATTTTATGGTGACGGTTCAAACCTTACGGGACTCACAGCCAGCGCTGTTAATGTAGCAGACGGACCAGAGCAAGCGATCCAGTTTAGGGTAGACACTCCCGTCTCGGGCGAGATCTCAGGATCCGGCGCCTTGTTGTTCCTTACCGCTAGTAGTACTCTATCACTTTCCTCCTCGCTTGCCATCTCGGGAACCGCGGCAGGGTTCCAATCCAGTGAGGTATATTTTGGTACGCCAGCCGGCAAGATTGGACAACTCCTCGTTGAGGAAGACGACGGCTATCTCTTCGTACTGAAATCTTCCGGCGGCATTGACATCTCTGGTTCCGATGGTGTTACAACCATACTTGGCGAAGGTACTAACCTTACAGTGGTTTCCTCGTACACCAATACGGGACTTACTCTTACCAATATGGCCGATGATGTAGCCATTGACATCGGCCATGACGGAGCGATCTCGGGATCGAGTAACCTTGCAGCCGGCGGTACCTTTACGGTTGCGGGCAATTCTACATTTAATGGTACGGTTAACCTGAACGCTGCTGTAACTTCTTCTGATGTTATAGTCTCCACTACTCCTGCCGGAGCAGGTCCAAGCATGCAGTTGTCTGCGTCAAATCCTGCATTTGGCCCTGGACAAGTATATGGACAGTTGTATTTTGGTTCGGGAAGTGTGGGAGGATCCGGCTGGAGTGGGGCGTCTATCTCTTTAAGTGACTTCGGCGGCGGCGAAGAATTTGAGTTTAGAGCTAAAAACGGTGGCACCACAGTTCGCGCTGACAATGGAGATACTACCATTAGAGCAACTGCCGGTGAAGTCATATTGAGTGGTTCAGCAGGTGTATTATTCCACACCGAAGCTGTTGTTAACGCAGGAATGAATGTTAACAATACTGCGTTAACAATCAATAGTTCTCTTCAAAACAACGGTATATCGACCTTTAATGATACTGCTACTTTTAACAACAGTGCCTCGGTGCACAACGCAGGAATCAATGTTAATAATGCTCGCGGCACCTTCAATAGCGGACTCACCGTTAATAACGCTTCTGCGATCTTTAATGACAGCGTAACTCTCGGAGATGCTTCCGGAGATGGTGTAACACTTAACGCTGGCTCAATAACGCAGACAGCTAATCAACTCAGCTGGAAGGTCATCAGTGGATCAGCCGCAACCGGATCCGGTCCGACACAAAATGGTGCCATTCTCTTCTTCTCTAGTGGCAGTGAAGGCACAAGAGATCTTCTTAAATTCCACACCAGCGGCACGGCACCTGGAGCAGTCTTCCCTCAGTCGGTCTATTTGACACAGGCCGGCTCCCTTTCGGGAACTCTCGGCGGACCCGGTAGTTTCTTAGCTATTGATTCCGACAACAAGGTGGTTCTTGCCACACCTTCTGGCGGCGGCGGTGGTGGTATCTTTACCGAGATCAATGGATCTAATGCTGCCACCACAAGCAGCGTGTCTATCGGTACCTCGGGTACTCCACAAGCAACCCTCTATATATCATCTTCCAATGCATCGAGCAGCGCGGCAGTACGCAAGGACCATTCGGGTACCACCGCAGCTACCCTAACTGGTCTAGAAATAGATTTTGACAAAACCGGCGCTTCCACATCAAACAACACCATGTATGGTCTTAAACTTGATATGGATAATACCACAGCCACCAACGGTGTCAACAACATGTATGGCTTGCATGTCACCCCAACGCTTACGCATGCTGCTGACGCCGGCGGCGCCAATTTATACGGCGCGCTTATTAATGCACAAGGTGGAACAAACGGTAGCAGTCTCATCACCGGCACAAGGATCTCAGCACAAGGCGGCACCTTCAACTACGGACTCCAGCTTGCCGTTGAGGACGGCACCGATAATGTCGATCTTAGGATTGAAAGCTCAGCCGATAGTGGCGATTTTTTCCAGATTCAAACCACCACCAAGGGTGCAACGACACTCTC
>Ga0098060_1001182_pt1 | contig 10770 bp, 9 predicted proteins | sample 21_taG_FD_77063 | JGI IMG/M metagenome (GOLD analysis project Ga0098060, IMG submission 77063) | Marine viral communities from the Subarctic Pacific Ocean - 21_ETSP_OMZ_AT15319 metaG | ecosystem: Environmental > Aquatic > Marine > Oceanic | place: Pacific Ocean | collected 2015-01-19 | reverse complement strand
TTTTTTAGCTTCTGCTATAGCTTCTTTTTTCTTTAATCTTATATCTGCTTGTATACGTATTACTTCATTCCAAGCACTAGGACCATGAGACAAATTAACAAAATTACGTAACTCCCTTTCCATTTGCTCTGCTTTCTTCTTTGCAGCAAACGTCTCCAAAGCTTCTTCCTCAACAGAACCAAACGACCTACCTTTACTTTTCTTATGTCCATCTTTAACATCTTGTATTGCACCCATCCATCTGCCTAAATCCTTAGACATACTTTCTACATCACGACCTACAGAAAATCCTTTCTTTATAGCATTGAAAGCAGTTGTTGCTGCTGCAATCGCTGTGATTGGGTCCATATATTACTCCTATTTGTAAGACCATATCCAAGGTCTTGGGCTTGTTACAGAGCTCTTAGGCATAGTATCTAGATGTATAAATCTTTTCTCATGTACACCATTTTGTTTAACACCTATACCTGTAAAACCTAGCTCTAATGCTATACGTACTATCTCAAATGCTTTATGTCCAGAACAAACAACATCTACAGCACAACCTTTTAAGTGTGCAGACCTAGTACTACCACCTATAGCTAAGTTATGTGATTCACTTCTATAACCAGAGCTAATAGACATAGGTTGTTTTAGTTTATCTCTTAGCTCATCAAGCTTACTCATAAACTTTTCATCCATGTTTATTTCGCCTGTACCTTTACATCTTAATTCATCTTCTGAAAAATACTTCCATCTAGTTACCAATTTTACCACCATATTGTCTTGCTACAAAGCTAGTACCATCACTAAGTTTACCACCTTTTTTCATTGTCTTAACTACTGAGCCACCTTTTTTAGCCATACCCATAGCATCTTTAAATATCCCACCATCAGGTGTTTTTTTAGGACCTTGTCCATTTAAATATCTTCTTAAAGATTCTTTACCAAAAGAAGTAAAACCTTTTTTTTGCATATCTTCTTTAGTTACTGCAGCTTTTTCTGTGCCTTTTTTATCTTTAAAAGTTTTCATATTTCTTTTTTTAGCAGCACCTATATTTTTAGATAGACTTGCTTTTCTACCTACTTCTAATAATCCTGCCATTTTTTGTTTTTGAGTTCTCATTATATTATCCTTTTGTTATTAGTTATTTATGTCTTCTTATCATATCGTCTATTTTGCTTTCAAGTCTATCAAATCTTTGCAGCAGTTGTTTTAAATCATCTTTAACATCTTCTTTAGAAGCATAGGTTACAGCAATATTCTCTCTTGTCTCTGATAGTTCATCTTTAACTTTACTAATAGCAGCAGACGTAGAACGTATCCACCATAGAAAGCCACCTATTGCCATAGTTAATACTGCGTTCCATATCATATTCATATCTGCCATGTTTACTCCTAATCTATTTTTAAATTTTGTAACTTTCTATTTAGTTCTATTATTTTATCTATAGGTATAGGTGTTTTACTACCTATTTCACTATATCTTATTAAACTTGTATCTATCATATCTGGTCTAAATATATTTTTATCTGCAAATATTATTTCTTCAAATTCATCTCTAGCTACTTGAGGAGATAATGCACCTTCTTTTATTAATGCTCTATACATATCTCCTTCATCCATACCTAATGCCTTATATGCTCTTACTGTTGTTCTTAATCTTTGATTATGTTTTAATTTTTCTATTTGTGATTTTCTATAAGCATCATATACTTTATCAGGGTCACTTACACTAAAATCTCTAACTGTATTATCAAAAATACCTTTAGACCTTCTCATATTTTTTATATGCTCACCTGTATTATAACCAAGACCTTGAGATAAATTTAATTTTTGTCTTCTAAGTCCAAAAAATGCAGGAAAATCTACTTCTCCTGGAGCTATAGTAAAACCATACTGATTTACTTCTCTTCCTTCTCCTAGTTTTTCTTGTGAATCATAAAACTTTTTTCTTTTTAAAAAGAAATCTAAAGTTCCTGGAGTTAAAGTAGAACCTAATGCTAAAGCTATAGAACCTAATTTAGAATTACCATCTATTCTTTTTCTTTGGTCATAAATATCTAAAGCTTCTTGTGCTACCATAGATGGATTAGCAAAAGGAGATATTATATTACCTAAAGATAAAGCAAATATATCATTTATTTCTGTATCATTATAATCTTTATTATTAATAATAGCACTTATTAACATTTTTGCAGGAGCTTTAAAATAAGAATAAGGGTCCATAGGTCCTAAGTTCATATAATCAGCTTCAATTTGTCCTTTATTATTTTTTGATATTGAACCAGTAAATACTTTATTTTGACCTCTTTCCCAAGGTGCTACTATTTTATTTAAAGCTTCTTCTTGTTCATCAGTTACACCAAACATTGCTTTACTTGTTTCAACTATACCATCACCTGCTAAAGCTGCTGCTGTCATTCCTGCAGCTCTTGTCATTCCTATACCTTTTAATTGTTTTTCATCTATTCTACCTGTATATCCTAAATCTCTTAATTCTTTAGCAGTTCCTCCACCTATATCTCTTATAGAATATTTAAATAAATTCTTAGTATTACGAATCATCTCTGCAGGAAAAGCCACAAAGTTACCAACAGGCATAGCACGTAATCTTTTAAAAAATTTAGGAACAAGATTATAATTAGGCATCATATCTCTTGTTCTTTGTGCTGTAAACTCATCTAACATATCTTCACTCATATCAGGAAAAGCTTTTTTATATCTTTGTTTTAAATTTTCAAAGTTATTTATTTTAAATAAATTATCTTCAGCTTCGTATAGTTGTGTAGTTGCTTTATTTAATTTTTTAAGACCACTTTTTTCTGCAGCTTTACCTATAAGACCATCAGGACCAAATTTAAATCCTTCACCTGCAGCTTTACGTAAAGAATTAATATCTAAAGAACTATCTATAATACCTAACCTTTGATAGTAACCTATTTTTTTTCTTAACTCTGGAGTCATTTTTCCTCTATATCTATTTGCTGTATCTTTAAAGGCTTTTCTAAAGTTATTAGGATTAACAGTTCCATTAGCTAAAGATATAAATAAGTTACCTATAACATTTCTACCATGTGTAGGAACAGAATAAACAGTTTTTGCAGCTTGTGATGTAGCTTTTAATTGCATCCAACTTCTAACAGCACCACCAAATATACCATCACCTGCATTTATATTTACATCTGTTCCTTGTTCTATAGCTTTTTTCCAAGAAGGGTCTAAGAATAATCCTTTTAAAGGGTTATTAATATTAGTATTAGTACCACCTAAACCCATAGTAGATTCTGTAAAAGAAATACCTTCATCTACTTCATCTAATCCTCTAACTGGTTTACCAGAAAATCCTGCAACTGTTTCTTTTTTAGCTTTACCTTGCTTTAAAGCTTCTTCTGCTATCTCTGTTCTAAATTTATGTTCTGCTATTAGGTTACCTGATTTAGTAAACGTATTTACATAACTCCTAAAAGGGTCTTTTACTTCACCCCATAATGCTTTAATTTGTACAGGAATATCTTTTCTTCTTGTTAATATTTTTCCTCCTCTTTTTCCTATAGTATTAAAAAACATTTTTCTTTCATTTGTATTTTTTAATCCTTTAGTAAGATAGTATAACATATCTCCTACTTCTCCTTCATCTAATAAAGCATTTCCTTCTTTATCTTTTAAACCTTTAAGATAAGATATAGCATCATCTTGTACTTTTTGAGGAATGTTTTTTGCATAAGAAGGGTCATCAAATATACGATAAGTTCTATTTAAATATATACCTAAGTTATCATCTATAGTTGTTTTTAAAGAAGGTAATTCAATTCGTTCTATATTACCTGCTTTTATAGCATCATCTGTTAAACCAGGATTTAATCTTATTAATTCTTCTGGTTCAACATCATATTTTTTAGATAAAGATTGTACTGTCATTTTAGGATTAGTTTTAATAAATCTTGCAGTTGCTACATTATCTCTTATTTGTTCAGATAAATTATCTAATTTTTCTCTCATATTATTTAAAACATTTGCAGTTTCAGGAAACTGTTTTTCAATACCTTTTAATGCACCTTTGTCTCCACCTAATGCATTATTTAATAATATTAAATTTTGTTCTCCTGCTTTACCTTTAATATTTAAACCTTCTTTTTCTGCAGCTTTTTTTAAGGCTATTGTTAAACCTTCTGCTTCTACTACAGCTTCTCTAGCTGAACCTTCTTTTAATAGTAAAGATTTAAAAGCCTTATCACTTAAACCCATACGTGATGTAAACTCTTCATTATAAATTCTTTTAATTTTTTTTCCTAAACCTTTAACTGCTGTAGGTAAAACATAATCTGCAGTTTGACTTACTCCTTTTGTTACATTTTTTGCAAACTCTTTTGTTGGTTGAGCTACAAATTTTTGTACTGCTTCTCTAGATATACCATATTTAGCAGCACCAAATATACCACCTGCTACACCTTCAAATGCTAAGTTACTTATAAAAGCTTTTAAATATTTTTGTGCTGTAGGGTCATTAGGTTTTATTTTTAATTTGTTTAGTAATGTACCTACAGTTCCTACATCTTTACCTTGTTCATCTTTAACATTTGAATCACTAAGTTCAGCAAGAACATTTACAATATTATCTTCAGGTTTTTCTATTGCTGTAGCTCCTATAGCAAATCCTGTACCATATTTTGCAGCACTACCTAGTCTACTTGCTTTACCTAAATTAGCTAACTTAGCTCCATAACTTAAACCTTTAACTGCTGCTCCTCCACCTATAACTAAAGAACCTGCTTCAGTAACAAATTTATCTAAGCCTGTCATAGTAGGTGCAAAAAGTTCTTGTCTTTTTCTTTCTACAACTTCAGGTACAGCATCATAATATTGGTCACTAATGCCTTGTGAAAGTGTAGGTGTAATAGCTTCACCTATATTTTTAACACCTCCTGCTACTTTTCCTACAGTTCCTAAAACCATACGACCTAAACCTAATCCAGGTTTTTCTAAATCTGCAGCACCACCTTTTGATAAAATATTTTCATATTCTTTATATGTTTTTTGAAATTCAGTAGGGTCTAAACCTTTAGATTCAATAAAAGATTTTCTTTCAGAACCTGTTTTAAGATTACCTTGACTATATAAAGTATTTAATTCTTTATATACATCTGAAAATTTACTACTATATGGAGAAAGAACTTCTGCCATTATTGTGTCTCTTTATCATATAATGTATCTGCTGCTAAACCAGTACCTGTATTACTATCACCTTCAGAAGTTTTACTATCTTTTTGAATAAGGTTATTAAGAGGGTCTACAACATTTTGTTTATGTAATTCTCTATAATAAATATCAGGTCCTACTCTTGATAATAATTGTTGACCTAATGCTGCTATATCATTTATTTTAGCTTGAGTTTCAGCATTAAAAGCTTTTCCTTGTAATATCATAGTATTATTAGGTCCTTTACCATAAGTCATACCAGTTGCATCTTGTATTATTTTATTTAAAGCTGTTATATCTGCACTTTTAATTACACCTTTAGCTTCTGCAGCTTTAATTTCTGCTTGTAGTGCATCATATTTATATTTTAAATCATCTTCTTGTTTCTTTTTTTCCATTTTAAAAACTTTGTCTCTATATGCTTTTGTATCTTTTTCTTTAAGAGCAGCTAGTTCTCTATCTTCTTGTCTTATTTCTCTATCTGCTCTATCTCTTGCTACATCTAAACCTAGTTTAGCTTCTTCTAACTCACCTTTTTGTAAGTTAGCTTCAATAGCTTTCTTTTCTTTTCTAAATTTATCACTTGTTCCTATAAATCTATCTATATTATCTCCTGTTGTTGCTATAGCTTTTTGTAATATATTACCTTCACCACCTCTTGTAGCAAACTGTGCAAAAGCTTGAGCCATATTAGCCATCTGACTTCTAAATTGAGCATCTTTAGATTCAGCTAAATCAGTTTCACCTTGTTGTTTATATTGTCCATATAATTTTTTAATTTTTTCTTCTTGTTGTTGCATAGCTAATTCTCTTAAACCACCTTTAGGTAAATTAGGACCTTGAGAAGGTTTAGCTTTTTCAATAGGAGGTTTAATTGGAGGTCCTTGTTCAGGTCCACTAACTTTACTTGGTCTAGGTTTAGGTTTTAAACCTGCTTCTTTTTCTTTTTTTAATTGTTGAATACCTCCTACTTCACCTAACTTATTTACCTCTGTTATTTTTCCTGTAGGTCTGTATATTCCTCCTTCAGGGTCTCTTATCATAGACTTTTTAAACTCTTCTTTTTTAACTTCTTCAGGTGACATATTAGCTAATCTATATACTTCTGACATATTTTTTCTATTTTTTTCTCTAGCTAAATCACTTGCTCTTTCTGTTCCAAAAGGTCTATCAAATATATTTAATGTACCAATATCATATATATCATCTACAGTTCTTTTAAATGGGCTTACAATAAATCTATCAGCTCCCTTTAATAAGTTTGAACTTAAACTACCACTTTCAGCTCTTTTAATAACAGGCAGGTCTGATAAACCACCACCTTCTTTTTTACCCATTAAACCTACAGCAGCTAATGGATTTTGTCCTGTAAAAGCTCCATATAATCCTGCAGCAGTACCTGCACCACCTATTAATGTTTGTCCTAATGAAGGACCTGGAGGAGCAGGAGGTGCATATTGTGTTGAACCTAATGGTGCACCTGTTACAACTGATTGATACTTACTCATTGCATCATAAGGTTCTTGTTTTTCTAATTGAAATTGTCTATAAGCTTCATCAAGTGCAGTCTGTGCTTGTCTTTGTTTTGTTTCACCAACAGTTTGTTGAGCACCTAGTTCTTTTAATTGATTAGATAAAGCAGCAGGAGCTAGATTAGCTAACTGTGTAGCACCTTGTCCTTGTCTAAGTCTTTGAGCATCTAATGCTGCTCTTGCATCTTTAAATGCTGCAGCACTACCTTTAGCTTGTATATCAGCTAATACTTGTTGTTGATCTCCTAAAGACTGTGCTTCTAATAGTGTACCTCTAGTACCTCCAAAAGAACCTTGAGCTATTTGTGCTGCTCTTACTTTAGGTAATACATTTTGTTCATATGATTTTTGTGCTTGTCTTTTTTCTATATCAGTTACAGCTTGTTGATAAGGAGACATAGCTTCTTGTATTTCTGCACCTGTAATAGCTCCTGCAGCATCTCTTGTCATTTGCTCTGCTTCAGCAAACTTAGGTGCTACTTGTCCTTGTAGTCCTGCTATACCTGCAAAGGTTGCTTCTTGCTCTGGAGTATATTGAGCAATGGTTGGACCTTCATAAGGTTTATATCCTTCTTCAACTCTTTTATTATATAGTGCCTGTGCCTTACCTAATATATCTGTATAGTAAGGTGCTAATTGTTTTGGTATTTCTGTTGTTGTTATTTGTTGAGGATTACCTATAGGAGTAGCTCCTTGTCCTCCTAATATTGAAGAAAATAAACTCATACTATACTCCTTGTGCCATTGGTCTTAACGCAGACAATCCATTTATTTCATTAGGTTGTTGCGTTGAACCATATGCTTGTTTTCTAACTTGTTTAATTGTATTATCCATAACTTTTGCACCTTCTGCAGGATTACCATTACCTAATGCTGCCATTGTATAACTATCAACTACATACTCACTAGGACTTACTGCTAATGTTCCTACTTGTTCTGATCCTTCTTTAATAGGCATGTAAACATTATCTTCCATACCTCCACCATCTCCTGGAACCATACCACTAAATTCACCACCTTGAGCTAGTTGTATTAAACCACCTTGTGCTGCTAATGCTGTTGGTGCAAATGTAGTTCTTGCTACATATTGATTACGACCTCCACCTAATGCTCTAGATAATATATCTGCTGCACTTAAATTAGTAACAACACCACTTGAATCTCTTATAACTTTTTGTCCACCAAATCCACTAGGATAAGATACACTATAACCTGCTGCTTCTAAATCTGCGTCTTCTTGTGGTTGTCCTCCTTGATTACTCATATCAACATATGAAGAACCTATATCTCCTGCTATTACATCTTTACCTAAATTAGCTGCTCCTGCTAAATCTAAAGTATATCTATCTTTAAGTCCTCCTAATACTGCATCTTTAGCATTACCTAATCTTGTCATTAAAGGAGCACTTGCATTTCTAGCTCCAACATCTGCTATTGTAGTTGCAGGTACAGGTCCTACTTGTGGACCACCAAAAGCTAAATTTTTTCCTACATCAGATATATTACCACCTGCTAAATTCATTGCTTCTGCTGAAGTATTAGGTGCAAAAATAGGTTTAGGACCTGATAAACCTAGATTATTTGTTGCTACAGAACCTCCAGGTGCATTTAATACAGCTTGTTGTTGACTATATAAATCTGGACTTGATAAATCTATTGTTTGTCCTGCTCTCATTGTATTATCTACATTAGCTAGTCTGTCTCCTAAATTCATTCCTTCTGCTGATAAGTCTGCTTGAACTCCTTGTGGTTGTGGAGCTTTAAATGAAGAAGACCCTTGATTAGCTCTAAGTTTTTCTAACACATTAGGGTTATCTCCAAGAGCTACTGGGTCTCTAGCTTGTCCAGTAAAAAATGTTTTACCTCCTATTCTATTACTTACACCTTTCATAGCACCTGCAGTAGCACCAGTTATTAATGCAGCTTTTGCAGCATCTCCAAACTTTCTACCTGCTAATAAATTACCTGCAAGAGAACCAAGACCTGCTGTAGCTGCTGCTCCTAAAGCAGTTCCACTAGCAAACATTCCTGCTCCCATTGCTGTAGTACCAAATACAGTAGGAGCTAATGCACCTAAAGCATATGGAGCAGCTATAGCTAATGCAATAGGTGCGATTGTTTTAAATGCTTTTGATTTTACAACTCTACGTATTGGTTTTGTTATTTTACTAAAAAATCTTTTTAATCCAAAAGCTTCTGGTAATCCAGTAATAGGATTATAAGTAATAGTACCTAAAGAAGAAAGCCCTTCTAATTCTTCAGGATTCATATGTACTAATAAATTATCACCTTCTCTACCTAATGCTGCTAAACCTTTTGCTGATTCTTGTAATTGACCTATCTCCATTTCATATTGTTGTGCTTCTTCAGGAGATAAGTTTTTTAATTCTTCTTGTGCCATTGCAGATTCATTTTCTCTTTGCATCATTTCTTGTTGCATTTCTGGAGACATCTCAGGTTGTTGAGGAGCTTGTTGTTGCATCATCTGTTCTTGCATCATAGCTTGTTCCATTCCACCACCTTCTTGCATAGGTACTGTTACTTGAGGTAACGTGTTTAAACCACTTGTCATAGGTTGTGGTTGTCTTTGTGATTGCATATATTGCATTGCATTAAGGGTATCATTATAATCTGGACTTGATATATCATTTCCAAATTGTTGAAAATCTTGCAAGGTTGCAGATTGTGGAAGGGCATTAGGGTTCATCATTTTTTTATTCCTCTTGGATTCATATAGTTGGATTGTGGTTTTGTATTGTCTGCTATAAAGTTACTACTATTATACACTATTTTTTGAGAGTTAGCTATAGGTTCTACCTTTTGTTGTAAAGAAAAATGATTAGGTAACACAGCTTTACCTGTATTTAAATTACCTAAAAAGGTACTACCATAAACATAATCAAAGTATTTTTTATCAGTCATTAATTATCTCTAGTATTTTTTCTCTTTGTTTTAAAATTTCTTTTTGTTGTAACATAATCTGTTCTCTTTGTTTTAATATATATTCTTTACTTACAATATTATTTTCTTCTTGTATTACTTTATCTTTAGGAAATATAATTATATTATTAGTCATTAATTTAAATCATGCCATGATGTTTCAGAAGCTAAACTTACATATCCTTTAAACTTACCAGTTGATGCTGAATAAGCTATATCACCTGCTTGTGGATTTGTAATATTAGTAACAGTAGTAACTGTAAATATTTTTGTTGATGGTCTACTATCTACTTGTACATCTCTAGTATTTAATTCATTAATTAAAGTAGAACCCCATTTTTCCATTAATATATATAGCTGTCTTAATTCTTCATTCTCTTGCATTTGATAACCATATAACTTAGGTATAAGTGGATACTGTTGTGCCATTATCTTTTACCATCTGGTTGTATAGCTAAACGAATTGACCCCCATCTCCAACTCGTGTTAGCTGAATTACAAGATACTCTTACTCTCCCTTGCCTTCCTCTTGCTCTCATATCTATCTTAACTGTATTATTACTTACTGTATGTGGTGGTGCAGGTTTTTCTGTTTCAGTAGAACTTTCAGGAAAGTCTTTTGTTTTAATTGAAAAAGTTAATGCACCATCATTAATTGTAAAGTCAGGTATTACTCTAGATAAAAACATAATATCATTTCCATCTGCCATATCAAAATCTGCTGACTCTATAAACGAAGACATTGGTTGTCCACTTTCTGTATATAAACCATCAGGTTCATTGTTATATAAATTATTACCTGCTACTGTTACACCTGTTGTTATTGTATTTCCAAATACTGTTTTATCTGCAAAGGTTGTAAAGATACTAGAACCATATGTCCAGTAACCTTCATTAGGTGAATAGATAACATAACTATCACATTCATCAGAACCTGTAGAAGGATACAACCAAATTACTTCTTTAAACTCAGAATTAATTCCACAGAATATTTTATCTTTTTGGTCTTGGTTTAATCTATCAAATATAAATCTTCTTACAGTACAATCTAAATTTTTAACTTGACCATCAAACATATAAAAGTTATCATGCCCCATCCATACTGTTGTACCATCATAA
>Ga0098060_1001176_pt1 | contig 10804 bp, 9 predicted proteins | sample 21_taG_FD_77063 | JGI IMG/M metagenome (GOLD analysis project Ga0098060, IMG submission 77063) | Marine viral communities from the Subarctic Pacific Ocean - 21_ETSP_OMZ_AT15319 metaG | ecosystem: Environmental > Aquatic > Marine > Oceanic | place: Pacific Ocean | collected 2015-01-19 | reverse complement strand
TGTAAATTACCATTTGATAATAACCATTCTTCTAATGGGTCATAACCATAAGGTTCTGCTAATCTTTGTGCTGCACCAATATTAAATGAGAGATTATCTATTTCTTTTGGTTTATAAGTAAGTCTTTCCGAAGCTTCAAAATATTTTATGTCCGCAAATCCATCTTCAAGATATTCAATTTTTATAATATACTCTTTCCAACAAAAATCCTCCCCACATCCATCGGAAGCAACATATCTAATAAAATGATGTTGGTCGATATAAGTTTCACCTTCCTGTCTTTTGAATTCACCTTCGAATAAGAATTCTATTTTATTATTCCACCTCCCTAATGTTGCCGCATCTGTAAATGAATTTTCAGTACCATTCTTAAATCTTTCCTTGTCTTCATATCCAAACTTCTTAATCTTTCTTATTCCAAATAATACAGAATAATCATAAGGAGTCTCTATAGTAGAAGTTTGTAGTCCGTTGGTTACGGAGAAAGCATCTTCATCCGATAAAGATGTACCACCGTTCACAGCACCATACACTGTTCCAAATTTAAAAATATCTTTAAAATCTATTTTTTTATCTTGAGCATTAAGTTGTAGACTAACTAATGCAAGGAATATTATTATTAATTTTCTCATTGTTTAATTACCTTTTTACTGTATCTAATACCATTATGAATTATAGACATATTATATATTCCGTTTGAGAAATCGGATAGGTCTAATCGTTTAGTGTTGGATTCACTTATTACTTTATTACCTATCATATCATAAAGTTCTACATCTATATCTAATCTGGTTTCTATTGTTATTATATCTTTTGTTGGGTTAGGGTATATAACAATCCCTAATGATGAAATGTCTTCAATAGCGGTTGGCCACCCTTGAGAACAGTAGTCATACATTGATTGACAACTTGCGTCCCAATCTGTGGTACAACAATAATCATCTACATCTATTACCCACGCATAACACCCATCATTTAACCAATAAGGTATTCCAGGTCCCCCATAACAACCAGCATCATATAAACACGCTGTAGAATCCGTCACATTAGCTGCTGGATTGTAATTGTATGCACTTACATCGGTACAACCCACAACTGCGATTATACATGAACCATCATCATAACATGCGTTAGAATTATAATTTAATGCTGTTGAGTCAGTACAACCAGAAATATAACAACATGAATTATCTAATGTGTTTGCCAATGGGTCATAATTGAATGCTGTGTTATCTGTACATCCATTTATAAAAGGAATACAGGTTCCGTTGTCAGTATTCGCTGTTGGGTCATAGTTAAATTGTGTCGAGTCTGTACACCCAAAGATAATAGTTATACAACTCCCATTGTCTGTATTGGCCAAACTATCATAATTAAATGCCGTTGGGTCAGTACAACCATAAATGTACGCGATACATGAACCATTATCTGTATTAGCAAGTGGGTCATAGTTAAACATAGTAGGGTCGGTACAACCATACACATAAGGTATACATGAACCATCATTTGTATTTGCTAATGGGTTATAATTGAATTGGGTTGAATCAGTACACCCATATATAGGTAAAATACAACTTCCATCATCAGTATTTGCAAGTGAATTATAGTTGATTGCTGTAGAATCAGTACAACCATAAATAAATGCGATACAACTATTGTCATTAGTATTAGCTAAAGGGTTATAATTTAATGCGGTAGAATCTGTACATCCATATAAAACTGGTATACATGTTCCATTCTCTGTATTTGCTAATGGATTGTAATTAAATGCTATTGAGTCGGTACATCCGTAAATAAAAGGGATACAACTACCATTATCCGTATTTGCTAGAGGGTCGTAGTTAAATTGAGTGGAGTCAGTACAACCATAATAGAAAGGTATACAACTACCATTGTCTGTATTTGCTAAAGAATTGTAATTCCACATCATTGCATCTGTACAACCGTAAACTACAGGAATACACGAACTGTCTGATGTATTAGCTAATGGATTGTAATTAAATGCAGAAACATCTGTACAACCCAATACAACTGGAATACAAGAACCATTATTAGTATTGGCTAAACTATCGTAATTAAATGCAGTCGGGTCATCACATCCGAATACTACTGCAATACATGAACCGTCATCTGTGTTTGCAGCGGCGTTGTAATTAAACATTGTGTCATCCATACATCCAAGTATTACTGGAATACAAGATAACTGGTCGTTTGTGTTTGCTGATGGGTTGAAGTTGAATGCTGTTGTATCCATACATCCTATTATAATTGACACACATGATGAGTCATCTACATTAGCCAATGGGTTATAATTAAAAGCTAAAGTATTTGTACACCCTAAGACTATTGGAGTACAAATGTCTGGCATATTTGCTAATGGATTGTAATTTAATGCTGTTGAATCCATACACCCTAACACCCCTTCAGTACAGAAGTTACCACAATAAGGTACTCCATTATATCGATATGGAAATTGTATCATTGGGTCTGTCCACGAATTTGTCCCTCCTGATAATGTTGTATCTCCTTCAGGACCTATTAAATAGAATCCACATTGATTTGCTGTTGTTGATGCATTTCCAGGAGCAAAGAACATTACTTCTACTGGACTCATAGAACTTAAACTAATTGTAAATGTTTGTGATGCCCCGTCTTGTGGTCCCATTTGGAATGGTCCTAATACTGTGGTGTCTTGTAATATACCTAACCATGAACCGAACCAACCATCTTGAGCAGCATCTGTAATCACTAATGTATATTGACACTGTGGGACGATTGACATTGTATTTGCTAAGGAATCATAATCAGGTGAAGTTATATCGGTACAACCTAATACTACGGGTGTAGAACATGAACCGTCATCAGTATTTGCTTGGGGATTATATTCTGTAAATCCTGGAGTTGTACATCCTAATACAACATTCGGTGTACAAGGGACTACTGTATATTCTGTTGTAGTATCATTTCCAAAATTAGCATTTCCAGGTAATATAGCTAATATAGTGTCTCCACATAGAGTTTGAACTAATACGGTTCCATCCACACCCCCATATTCTGTTCCGGCCATTCCGTCTCCAAATCCATCCATTAAATTAAAAACTATTACCGTTCCATTGGGTACACACGTTTCTGTTATTACTGGAACTCCTGTTATTTGGTATGGTGGTGAGGTTTCCAATACGGTTCCGTTGGTGTCTGTTATTTCCCAAGAGGTTTCTCCGGGATATGTATCTGGAATTACTGTAACTACTATATTTGATTCTCCAGTCACACAATTCGCTGGTGGTAATTGACACGAACCATCATCTATTTGAGCCCATGGGTTATAATTTAATGCTGTAGGGTCTGTACAACCCACGTTACATTCTCCTGTTGTTATCACTATTGTGTCTGTATAACTAGAATCCGCAAGCATTGCTTGAAAATAGTATGTGGTATTTGGTTGTTTATTGGATGAGATTAGACCGGTCTGAGGCCAGTTGGAAGGAAATGGAAGTATATTTCCGTATCCCCACATGTCATTAGGATTCTCTACTCTTGTGTAGGCTATTATATCACAACTTGGGTTTGGTCCCGTTAACCAATGGTAATGAAGTGTTACATTAGACACATTACAATAAAATTCTCCCCATAAAGTATCTAAACCTGCACATGGAGGATAAATACAAGAACTGTCACTGAATATGGCAAGTGGGTCATAGTTTGTTGCCAATGTATCCATACAACCAGAAACAAAAATACAACTTCCATCGTCGATAGTAGCTGTGGGGTCATAGTTTGTTGCAATAGGATTCGTACATCCAGATACTGGTGGAGCACAAGGGGCAATTTGTAGTGTGTCAATTAAACTCGAACCAAAGTTACCCGCCGCAAACATAATTGTGTCTTGACAATCGTTTTTAATTAGAAACCACCCATCTGTGCCTCCCCATTGAGACGCCGCCAAACCATCACCATAAGAATCTAATAAACTAGCAACAATAGTTCCACCTATAGCAATTGTAGTATCATACAAAGTATTTGGTAACATCCCACTATCATTCTGAATAATAATAGGAGAACCGTTTGGTGGAGTAATGTTCCAAGAAGTTTCTGTTGGGTAATTATCTGTTAATAACTGAATATTAATCCAACTATTTTGTGTAAAACCTAAAAAAGGTATTAATAATGTTACTATAGATAGGAAAATTTTTTTCATATTATTGCTTTAAAAATAAATATACTTTAATTATGAATTAACTTTACTATATTTGTATTAAACTATTATATTATGAAATCACACGAATTTATTTTTTGGTTAAAAGGAATTATGGATTCAACACAATTCATGCCCACTAAAAAAACTTGGGACACTATTGTAGATAAATTAAAAGAAGTAGACACTTCTGATTGTAAATCTAGTCACGATAATGGTGGGAATTATTATGTTAATCCTCCGCAACCTTTTAAAATAGAAAGAAAAGACAATGAACCCCCAGAAATTCTTTGTTAATTAATAAATATTTATTATCTTTGTAGGAATGTTCTTTGAAAAATATGGGGATGACTGGAATTGATTGGCATCAGTCGATTAATGTCAGCACGTCAAGCCTGAATTAAGCTTGTAAAACTGATTCATATTTTCTAAACGGTGACGTATTAGATACCATGGCTACTCTTGGACTTGTCCGTGAGGAGTCATTAGCGACAGCGTAGTTAGACTACGTAGTTGTTACATCCCATCTAAAGAATTTAAGATTTGTGTCTTTAGTTTTTGGGGTGTCATTAGACAAATCGAACCCGGTAACGTTCTCGGCCGGTATGATGTACGGGGACTTGGGACTGATTTGAAGGTTGTTTATTCTATAGAATTAAGTCCGACAACAAAAGAATAAACTAAACGTGTAGGATAGATGTTAGTTGTCGATGAACAAGACGTGGGTTCGAAACCCACCATCTCCACCAAAAAAGAAAAGGTCCGAAAGGACCTTTTTTTATTATATTTTATTTAAAATAGTTTAACATTCACAACAACTACATTCACAAGTTGTTTTACAATTACACATTTGACAATTACATTCCATGATTTTAATTTTTTATTTAGTTTATTTAGTTAGTCCTGCCATAACACTCTGCACTATGTCGTCGTACCATTGTTTAGAACCTCCCTTACTATCAGAACTTTTTCCTAGTTCATCTTTAACGAATCCCATAGCTTTACTTCTCCAATCATCACCTGACTTTGTCTTTTTTTCTTCTTTTTTCTTATCATTCATTACATTATTAACTTGTGTCTTTTTGTCAGCTAATTTTCCACACACCATTTGTCTTAATTGTTCTTCAACATTTTCTTTCATTTCAGTACCCTCAATAGTTTTTGCCACAACATTTCTAATTCCATTTGTCATCATTCCTGCATCAGGCATTACCATCTTGACACCAACATCCATTAAATATTCAATTACACCTTCAGATAGTACCCCAACTAAAAAATCACAATTTAATAGTTTCGGTAGGTCAAAAAACCCAACGTTACCTAAAGGAATAGCTATAGCTGATTGTAATTTTGGGTCAGTTATACCCATAAAACCAAGTATCCATTTCCATATACCCTCACGAATCCATGAACCACCACCAGCTACTAATTCTACTTCTGTTAATAAAGATGTGTGAATGGTTAAAGCCTCACCCAAGACATTATCACTATAACCTTGTTTCTTTAATTTAATAGTCTCATTCATCCAAGATTCAAATTTTACATCATTAGAACTTTTAGAATGTTTCTCAAATAATTTACCATATCTTCTAGATACTTTTCTAACTTTAGAATCAAAATTAGGGTCAGACTTTTTCTCTCTTTCTAAAAGATGTTCTCTTGCTGTATCCTCAATTAATTTAATTAATTCTGACTCTGTTAATGTTAATGTCTTGCTCATATTATTTAAAATTTCTTTTATTTTATTAAGATGCTACGTTTCCTTTACCTTTTAAACCATAACATTTTTTAACTCTTCTTGACTTACCTGTTCTTCCTACTTTACTAAGTCCGAAATCAAATGAATTGTAACATTGTGCTAAAGAATTTTTATTTATGTTCTTTACACCCATTTTACAACCCGCTGCTGCAGTACCAATTAATTGAATACATTTCTGTTTAGTTGGTTGTTTAGCGATTGCGGCATTAAGTTGATTGATTTGGTTATCTACTATTTCAGTGTTTGTTTGTTCCATTTCATATGCTACCAAGTTAACGTTTTCTTCATCTTTATCGGTTGCTACTTGTGTTTTCTCTGTCGTTACTACTTTTTCTGGTTTTCCAGCATTTGTTATTAATCTTGCTGTTTGTTGGTCTACAATTCCCGTCACACTTAAACCATTACCGTTTTGATACGCTCTTACAGCTTTGAATGTTACAGGACCAAACTTACCATCAACTGGTGCTCCTACAACACTTTGTATTGCACTTACTGAGTCACCTCTATGTCCTTGTTTAATTTGAGCGTTACCTGCCACTACATCAGCTAAAGAAGGAGCTGTAGTATAAACTGTAGTTGTCTTTTTAACAATTTCTTTATCCTTGTCTGTCACAGTCTCAGTTTCTTTTTCTGTCGCTACTGGTTCTGGTAAATTCAATACCATCTGTCCAAACTCTATACTATTTTGTTCTTTTATTATTTTTCTTCTTTTTAATATATTACTTAATTTACGACTTTCCTTTATTGTCATATCTGAATCATCCAGTTCTTCAAAAGATAATTCATCCCCAGAACAACTATAAGTCCCCACTGGAGTTACTTTACCATCACTAGCTGGTCCTTTATATCTATATTTTCCAGTATAACTAAATCTTGCCATTGCATCACCCGTTCTCAAAGTTACTTGTTTATCATCATCAGACCATTTAGTTTCATACTCTCCACTTTGTGCGGTTGCTACAACACAAGGATAGTTTTTCCATAGTTCTGCAAACTCCGCCATTCTTTTATCATCTTCAGTAGGTTCCGTATCCCCCGCAATTAAGGCATCTAACTCCTCAATAGTGTTAATTTCTTTTCCATCATAAATTAATACCGGTTTATTTTTAAGTTGGTTCTTAAATCTATTAAGTTCAGAACTTGTTAACTCATCTTCTATCCATGCAGTTAAGTTTCCTCTAAAACTAGATGGCCACATACCTTTCTCTATTCCAAATTTATCATGTACTCTAGATACATCCACTAAACTTGGTGCTAAATCAATAGCATCTATAATTCTATTTTCGTTAGTTCCACCACCATACATAGCGGTTAATAATTTATCTGCTATTGCTCCAGCGTCAGTAGATGAGATAATCTCTATTTTATCTAAATCTTCTTTTTTCTTTATAGTGTCAAATGCTTCCCATGTATCATTATTCATTGCAAGTGCAAAAGCTTCATCACCTCCTGCTAATGTTTGGTTGTCTTCTGACCATTGTGTCATTATTGCTCCTGCTGCACCACCTATAAGAGCACCAATCGCTGTCCCAATAGGTCCTGCTAAACTTCCAATTGCCGCACCTGAGGCTCCCATACCAACTATATTACCAACAGCCTGTACTCCAGGGTCGGCAGATGTTTCACTTGCTACTATTCCTCCAACACCAACTACTGTAGCTCCTTTTACAAAATTAGCACCTTTCATCCATTTTGGTAGTCCTGAACCCCAACCACCTTTAGCCGATTTTGTTCCTGCACCGATTCCTTTACTTAAATCAGAACCTGTTCCTGGTACTGTTCTTACAGTTCCACCTGCAGCTGCACCCGCAGGTCCAGTTGCTGGCCATCCACCTGGTGGTGGAGTTAATATTGTTTGTCCTCCTTTAACATAGGATTTTGCACCAATTGCATCTAATTGTGCTTTAGTTGCTGTACTCCAATCAAATTGTTCAGAAATGACTTTGGGTTCACCTGGTGAATAATCCGTAATTTGGTTAAATCTGGATATTTCTTCTAGTAATTTTTTTTCATTCATTTGTGTATATTTTTTATTCTCTATGTTATTTCTATATAAATATGTTCTATCGTGATTAAATTCACGTTTTTACGTCAATGGGTTAGCTTTTCCTCTGGAGATACTATAACTATCAGCCCAGTGTGTCATCCCTACTGGATTTGCTGGTCCTCTGGACAGTCCGGTTTCCCATGTACTAGCTCCAGTTCCTCCCGCATCGGATACTCCACTTTCTACGCCACCCCCTTCAACACCAACTTCTTGTTCACCTAATTCTTCTGTAGAGGTAGTTTTAACAAAATCATCATACTGGTGAATTAATTCTAGGGCTTCTCCAGCTTTTACTAACGCATCTGGTACCCCTTCTAAACCTATACTATTAAGTGCGTCGTCTGAAGAATCTAACGCTTGTTTTAACGAATCTGGTGTTTTAGCCACCAATTCACTAAATTGTTCTCCTAATTTTTGTACTACCGTTGCATTTAGAACAGCGTTAGTTAATACACCACCACCAATAAAAGAACCAACAGAACCTACCCAACTTCCTGGCATTGCTTCTACTACTCTTTGACCTAAGTCTACTGTATCCATAACTACATCATCAGCATAACCTAATAATTCTTCTCTATATGTTGCAGCTTCTTGTTTGAATTTGGGTATTGTTTCTTCGATTTTATCTACTCCTGTTTTTAATTCCCTTAAATTTTTTACCATAGCTGGAATAAGTACAAATAAATCAAGACCATCAAAACCACCAACTGCAGACATTGCCGCATCTCCTACCATATCTTTTACTACATCACCAAAGAATTCCTCTCTTAATAATTTTTTTATTTGTCCCTTACTTACCATTAATACTTTTATTTATCTATCATTTGAATATCTAACGAAGCAGTGATTTTTACATGTCCATCATTAGTTTTCCATTTCCAAGTTTTTTTAAGTTTATCGTCTTCTATGTTTTCTGTAGTTCCAATATCTCTTAAGGTGAACGCACCAGCTGTAGCTTCCATATGGTTTTTAATGTCTGCAAACACTTTTTCTGCTAAAGGGTGAGAATCACTTATTTCAGGAGTTGCCACTATCTGTGTAGTCTCTTCTTCTTGTTCTCTTATAACTCTTTGAATTAACTTTATTAATCTTTCTTCGGTAATTATTGTTTTATTCATTGTTTTTCATTTTTTGAACTAACCAGTTATTAATGTGGGTAGTTATTTGTTTATTTACTTTTTTATTTATTGTCTCATTTAGGTAGTCTTCATCCTCCGACATGTCAACTATTATTTCCTCTATAAGTGTAGTTTTGAATTTATCTCTTACTAATTTTGCTGCCTTTAATATATTGTGTGGGTCCTCTTTTACCTTCTCATTCAAATATTTTTCAATATTCTCATACGTATCTATCTCACAATCAGGCATTACCTCCTTTCCCTCAGTCTTTAGTTCTCTAATAACTGATTGTAAATGGTCCGTTAATGTTAATCTTTTTTTCATTGAAACTTTTTATATAAATATTTGGTTATTCCATAATATTTTTTTATCTTTGTATTATCATTTTGTCTAACTTAAAAAACAATAATATTATGAAAATTCTAAAGTACCTTACTATCATCTTCACTACTATAACTATCTTAACATCTTGTGAAAAAGAAATTATGGAACCATGTAATCCACCACACCATAATCCACATGGAAATCACCCAAACGGTAATAATAATGGTAATAACAATGGTAATACTACCATAGATGATGAATACCCTAATTTAAGTGGTGACTGGTTATTCGTTGAGGGGACTAGATATGTACACACTGAAGGGATGGCAAGTAATGACACATATGAAGTAACTCAATACACTAATGGAGTTTATGAGTATGTGTTTAATAATCCAATATGTCATTTAGATAGTATGAAAACTAATACTACAGTATGGGAATTTACCTATTCAGACCTTTTAGCTGATTACGTACACCAATACTATTATACTGTAGGTTTTCAATACCAAACTATAGAAATAAATGTGGCAAGTACTAAGAGAATATACACTTTAATTGATTACGATAATTATGACCAAACTTTAACATTAAGAACAACTAATCAAGAATGGTTAGGATATGAGGATTTTGTTGATACTAATAATAATGGACAATATGATGTAGGTGAAACTTTTACAGATTCTAATAATAATGGCATATGGGACATGGTACCTAAATACCAATACTCAATTCTTAAATTCTATAAAGGTAATTAATCTTACTTATTAGTACTCATCATCTTGAAAATATTCTTCCATTGTGTCTTTCTCAGGGTTGATATTTTCAAGATTTTTTATGCTCGTATTAACTAAATCCCAATTCTCTTCTTCAACTGCAAGTTGTAGTGTTTCTATAATTTCCCAAATCTCCATTTTACTTTTTTTTTAATGTTTATAAGTAGTGTGGTTATTTCTAAAAAACCCATAAATTAATTTTTTTGATAATTTATTCTTTATTATTTAATTTTTATTATATTTTTAATATGAAAAATGATAAAGAAATATTAAGAACTAAAAAATGGTTGGTGATAAAACCATTAAGTTTAAAGTCTAGTCTAAAATATGGGTACAACACAAAATGGTGTACTTCTAGTAAAGAAAACCCTATTACATTCTACAACTATTCTAAAGAAGGTATCTTAATCTATATAATAGAAAGAGAGACGAATACTAAGTGGGCAGCTTATTGGGAGATAAATGAACTTGGTAAAAAACAGGAAATGTCTTGGTGGAATGCAGAGGATGATAGATTGGATTCTATGTTGGTGTTAATACCCACCGATATAATGGATGTGGTTAAAAAAGAATTGTTCCTAGAGCCA
>Ga0098060_1001171_pt1 | contig 10824 bp, 19 predicted proteins | sample 21_taG_FD_77063 | JGI IMG/M metagenome (GOLD analysis project Ga0098060, IMG submission 77063) | Marine viral communities from the Subarctic Pacific Ocean - 21_ETSP_OMZ_AT15319 metaG | ecosystem: Environmental > Aquatic > Marine > Oceanic | place: Pacific Ocean | collected 2015-01-19 | reverse complement strand
GGCAGCGTAGCTGCACTTACCTGGATTATCCAGGCAACATGGTGTTGCAGGATCTAACTCGAGTGATCACCGAATAATACCGAGTGAACACGAGGGTTACCAATATTACAATGAGGTGGCACGAGGTCGTCTTGTGTAGGGTACACTACCCTTATACTATATATAGTATATATAAAAATATATATATATTTTAAATCGTATATTAGAGAGGGGTGTGCCTACCCACCAAAAGTGGTAACCCCTGTGTTCTGCCGAGTTCTTTCGGTGTTCAGTCGAAGAAAACTATTGACGAGGAGACAAAGTTATGTTACTATCTATTATTATTTATTTGAGTGGAGTGATTTCACTACCATTATTTTATTGGACTTTCGTTATCGTACATGATGTACGCATGACACTAGAACGCAAAGCAAAAGGAGACTAAGATGAATCCACTAATCAAGGGGGCAGAACAAATTAGGTATCAATCCCCACTATACGACCCTATCTATGATGAAGATGATAATGTCATAGACGAGGAGTGCATACGAAGTGGTACTGATGTGATTGATACATTCATCAGACCTGTCAATGCTGATGGCAAGCCCAGGTATTACAGGCTTCGCTACCCAGTACACGCCAAAGAACATAAGCGTAAGTGGGATAACTGGCTCAACCAACAACTCGTAGACGCTGAGCCTTATCGTGTTAAGGTTAGTAAGGTAGGCAGACGAGTACTGTTTAGCATTGACCCTAACTTCATTGTTAAAAGAGATAAAGCTAGACGCAGACTAGAAGCCTCAAGAAGACGAGCATCCAGGATTGCAGCCGAGCTGCCGCAAGCTGCAGGTAACGCAGATGATACCTGGGAAACTTTTGAGTTAGAATTAGAAAGACAAAGACGAGAAGAAAGGAATGGCTATGAAATATAATGTAACAACTTGGGAAACACTTGAGTGTACCTACGAAGTAGAGGCGACCAGCAAGGACGATGCCTGGGAACGAGTGCTTGACAACGAAGGAGAGCAGACAAGTAGGACATGGAAAGAGAATGGCTCTTACATAGTGGAGCCCAAGTTCCCTGACTCATCACCAGAGTTTCCTGGTAATGTAGTAGACTTTAAGACAAAGGTCTTAGAGATAATGAAAAAGAAAACCATTGACAAGGAGAAATAATTATGCTAAACACAATGGACTTAGTGAAAATCAAATGGCTTGATGCAATGTCAGATGATAACACATGGCAAGAGTTGTCTGAATTAAGGCAACAACAATTAAGACCTGTCGAAACTGTGGGGTGGATACTTACAGACTTCGGTGGTAAGATTGTGACTATCTCATCTTATGATGAGGAGAGTAAGACAGGTGGTGGGGGTGCAGTTATCCCTACTAATTGTATAACAGAAATACAACATCTTGAAGGAGGAAGAATTGAGCAGTACGAAAATGGCAAAAGGACTACAATCGACACCATATAATACAAGGTTGTTTACTTATGGTACACTAAAGAAAGGGGGCAGACTTGAGGAACTGACAAAGCGATCCAAGTTTATGGGAGAATACTATACCATACACTCGGTGTTTCAGATGAGGGATTATGCTGACGCATTTCCTATTGTGTTCTTTGACTATGGACAAGCAGAAGGTAAGTCAATCAAAGGGCATCTGTATGAGTGTGATGTACGAGCAGTGGAATGTATTAATCAAATGGAAACCAATGCGAACTACACACCACACATCGCAGATATTATTAATGAAGAAGGCGACATCACTAATGCGTTGATGTTTGTTAACTGTAATCGTGGTGCTGTGGCAGATTCACAGCTATCACTAAGAAATATTATTGAGGAGAAAGGATACCAAGAATGGCAACACTCGGTGGATTGGTAACATACATATGTGTGTATGGATTTTATATTATGGGAGCTTTGAGTTTCTTCTTTGCCCCCAACATAGTAACGTTCGGTTTTCTATGTTTCACAGTTTATATATTTGTAAGGAAAAAAGATTATGAAAAAGAAAAAGAAAAGTAAATGGAGTAAGGGTGTAGGTTTGCGGGAAGCAACGCCAAGAGATGAAGACATCCTGGATGAAGGAGACTTTGTAATGGATGGCTACTCAGTACAGATACCAACTGGTCAATCGAAAGTAAACATAGATGATTTGACTTTAGACCAAGACGACTATGAACTACAACAAGAGGAGGCTACCAATGGCATGGAATCCGAAGACGCAGAACCTATTGCAGTCGACAGATATTTCAGACGCATTAGATAGGGCAGTTGAGTATCTAGATACATCTGAATCAGATGAACCTAGAGTAGAGATACCAAGCGACAACACCTTTGCTTTGCGTATGCGTATGCATAGATTTATTAAGTCATTTAAAATACAAATGAAAGATAATGAATCAGTAGATGAGAATAAATATAATCATCTTAAGATTATAGAGAAGGGTGGTGATGTAGTTATTACATCATCATTAGAACAACAACCTTTAATATTAAAGACAGATGAAGGAAAGCAACTATGAAGAAAGATAAACTAGAAGATATGTTTACTAAATGTATAGAAGAAATGCGTGAGCCTATCACAGAACTGTCCAAGAAATATCCTGTGGATATTATTAACAGTGCTATGTTAGAGTTAGGTTTGCGTATGTTACTTATGCGAACAGGAACAATGAGTACCTTGCATATGTTTAGCAGCGCTGTCGCTACTATCCTGGAGAAAGGTCCACTCGTTGAGGCATTCACAAAAGACAATGAACTTGACGAGGTAGATTGGTTAGAGAATGGGTCTCTAATTAAACCAACATTACATTAGGAGAGAGTATGGATAAAAGAATAATCCATGTACCTACACGAATGAAACATTGGGAAGATGAAATGTACAATGCAGAGTTTGAAGATAGGTGGAGAGCATACCACGAATTTAAAAAGTTGTATGAATACTATAAGGAACTACATGAAAGGGGGCACGAATATGAACCAAACTTTTAAGAAGATAACACCGGGTCATGGCAAATCCTGGTATGTTAAATGGACTGCTTCTATTATCATCATCATAGGCATGGTGTTAACAGCAGTAGAGATAAGCCCACTCAATTTGTTCTTCCATTTAGGTGGAGTAACTGGTTGGTTTATCGTCGGTTACATGTGGCATGACCGAGCATTGATGACAGTCAATTCAATAGCCATGTTTATATTTGCAGTAGGAATTTTGTTAAACTTTTAGCTTGACATTTTTTCTATCTGTGATACTATTAATAATAAAATAAGGAGAGATATGCAATACGATATTACAACATCACATATGAATACACAGCATTGGTTAGTTGAGGCTGACTCTAAAGAACATGCTGAAGAAATATTTAAGAAATGTAAAATAGAATGGAGCAAGGAACTACGTAAGTATGTATGTAGATACCCAATACCATATGTCTTACAAGGATTAGTTACTATTCCAGATGCAGAGTTACGTGCCATCAACGTAGTACCTGGTCAAAACGAACCACACTTTACAAAGTTAGGAGAGAGTAATGACTGATGAAGTAAAGCAAGAAGATGAGTTAGTTATACCTGTCGACTTGTTGGATAAAGACCCATTGGAATTAGCAGAGAGTGAGGAAGATATACAAACTATTGTTACTTACTTACGTGCTACCCGGGAAAACATCCGAGCAACAGAGAAGGCAGGTAAACGTATCACCAGTAAATCATCAAGAACTAAACCTAAACAATACGAAACAAATGTATTGGACATGCTAGTTAAGGAGGCATAATGGAACAACCAGATAGACTAAAGAAGTTTATACTACAAGACGGTAACCCTATTCAAAAGATATGGGATACATCAAGTCTATCATCATTCCTGTCATGCCCCCGTATGTACAACTGGACTAACCTACAAGGGTATAAGTCTAAAGCATACGGCATGGCAACAGGCTTTGGTTCTGCTGTACACGAAGGACTTGAAGTCCTTGACATTCAGAAATTCAAGGGGGCAACAAAGGATGAAGCTGTGGTAGCAGCTATAAAGCATGTGCTCCTGGAATTTGGTGAGGCTTTAAACTTATCAGAAGATAAGGCACGGGGGTTGACTGCAGCTTTACGAGCTGTTACCTGGAGAGCAGAAGAATTTTGGGAAGACCTATTTGAAATAGCTACCATGCCAGATGGTGAGCCTTGCCTCGAGCAAAGGTTTGAAGTACCCTTTGGTAATGGAGAGTACAGATTCTCTGGTCGTATTGATAAGGTGGTACAACTAGAAGGTAAGTTATATCTATGTGATGTTAAGACAACGAAGACAACACTTAACTCTAATTACTTTGGTAACTTCATGCCGAACAATCAAGTGTTCAGTTATCTATGGGCTGCCAGGGAAGTACTAGGTCTGGACGTAGCAGGATTTATTATTGATGCTGTACAAACAGGTGTTCACTTCACTAGGTTTGATCGTAGTGTATACAATGTACCAACAGATTTAATAATGGAATGGTATAAAGATGCAATGCATACATTAGATACATCAACAAATTATTTTAATAAACAATATTACCCAGCAGATTTCACTGCTTGTAACAACTATGGTGGCTGTCGATTTAAAGAAGTTTGTTCAGCTTCACCTGATCGTCGTAATCTTTTCCTGGATAATGATTTCGATAAACAACCTCATCCAGATTTAGTGGAGGCTTATGCAGAAGCAGTATAATAAAAAGAATAAATATCAAAGAGATAAATGGTATTCTGATACCACTACTCTATTAAATATAATAATAATATTAAGTATAATAGACTTAGTTGGTTGGTATTTAAGGTGGGTATCATGATCGTCAACATTTTGTTGGGATTAATCCTAGCAGATTTATTACTCATTACACTTATGGTATTTGTAATTGGTAAAATTATTGATGAAAGAATAAAATAAGTATTGACACGGAAAGCAATTCATGTTAGTATGTTAACTTCACAGGAGATAAAAATGGCAAACATTAAAACACACAAGTCAGCAGAGTATACAAAGCTTATGTTGGTAGGGGATAGTGGTTCGGGTAAAACCACAGCACTAGCCTCGCTTGCAAATGCTGGATACAATTTACGTATCCTAGATTTTGATGACGGTCTATCTATTCTTCCAGAGTTTTTAAATAAAGATGCAGTTAAGAATGTATCCTTTGTTACTTGTAAAGATTCTTTAGGACAAGCAACAGCTTTCCGTAAGGGTGTACAAATGATTACTAACTGGAAGGATGGCGACGAAGACTTTGGTTCAGTTAAGAACTGGACTAATAAAGATGTGCTTGTTATAGACAGCTTGACTTTGATGGGCGAGGCAGCATTACGTGGTGCCCTGGTTTTTAATAATAAGAAACCAACCGACCAACCTAGTCAACCAGAATGGGGTACAGCCGCAAGGGATGTACAACATATCATACAATATATAACAGGTTCTGAAGTACCGTGTAACGTAGTAGTAACTACGCATATGCAGTACATGGAAGGAGACTTAGGTGTATCCAAAGCATACCCAACGAGTGTAGGATCTAAACTATCCACCAAAATAGGAAGATACTTTAACTGTGTATGTAGGATCGACACACGGTCTTCAAGTAAGGGCACGGAGCGAACCCTTAGAACAGTATCAGATCACAAGATGGATTTGAAAGTGACAGCACCTAGTCGTGTTGAAGCTAACACCGAATGTGATTTAGCTAAGCTATTTGATTCTATTCAAAAGAATGCTCAAAGCAAATTGAACAAAGACACAGGAGGTAAATGATGTCAGATGTTTTAGACTTTTTAAACATGACCCCAGGTGAGATACCTGAATCAGTAACACTACCAGAAGGTAGCTACGATTTCACTATCACTTCTTATCGTTCGGATAAGGTGGGGGAAAATCAAACACCATTGGTACGCATGAATTGTAAAGCCGTTGGTGTGATCCAATCTGATTTAGCAGATTCGGATTTGGTAAATGCCGAGCCAACTCGTATTGAGTTCTGGGCTACACCAAAAGCAATGCAACAAAGCAATCCAGCTTTGTCATTGAAAGCCTTTCTATTAAAGGGATTGGAAATGGATGACGGTTCGTCGTTCAGTGAGTTGCTTGAGCAAGCAATCGGCCAGACCTTTAGTGGTATTGTCAAGCATGAAATGGTTGGCAGAAACAAGGACATACTTCAAGCGTCCATCAAAAGGATAATTAAGAAGTAGTCCTATGGGTGAGTATGCAGTATATAAACGAGTATCATCACGCAAGCCTCAATCAGCCGAGGCTTGTAAGATTGCGTTCGTATTCGAGTACCCTACCAACAGTGAAACAATCGCTAATACAATCCTGCGTGGGGGCACGGGAAAAGTATTTGCCGAACTCTGTGACATTGCAGGTATCAACCTCGACAACTGTTTACTCACCCACACTATACAATTAAAACCCCACCAGAACACAGCACAATACTTCTTTCATAAGAGAAGTGAATACAAAAGATTATGCAAGACAACCGAGTGGCGTTCACCTTACGCCCCAACAAGTGAAGGATATCTTAAGCAAGAATATGAGCAAGACATTCAAAGGTTACACAAAGAAATAGAAGAAGCCAATCCAAATATCATTATCGCAATGGGTTCAGTATCTTTGTGGGCAGTGACAGGACTAGCTAAGATTGGTAAGAACAGAGGAGCCACGTTGATAACTGAGCTCCTAACTACACCTTATAAAGTACTACCAACATACAGTCCTGTTTCTGTCGTTAAAAATTTCAAGTGGAGACCTCATGTTGTAGCTGACTTACAGAAAGCTAAGCAAGAATCTCTAACTAAAAAACTAGAACACACAGTCAGAGAGGTATGGATAGAACCTACCATCGAAGACTTAGATGTATTCTATAATAAATATATTAGTGAAGCAAATCATAACAACCCTCTCGCATTCGATATTGAAACAGCAGAAGGCTCTATCGTATGCATAGGCTTTGCACCTACACCTAACACTACAATCGTAGTACCTTTTCGTGATAAGAATACCGACACTCAAAACTATTGGAATGCAGCTGATGAGATCACTGCCTGGAAATGGGTGAAAGATATTCTTGAGAACGATAAGATAGTTAAGGTTGCACAGAATCAATTATACGATGTGTCATGGTTAGCACACAAACAAAAGATACATGTCAAAGGTATCATACATGATACCATGCACGCACAACATTCACTGCAACCAGAACAAGAAAAAGGTTTAGGTTTCTTAGGCTCTATATACACCAATGAGAGTGCTTGGAAAACATTAGCCAAGTTTTCAAAGAGTACCAAAGCAGATGAGTAAACATGAAACGATCAGAGTTATTCTCGGTAAAACCAATGCCAGAGGATTCAGTAGATATAGCAAACCATTACAACTTATGGCGAGCCGTATTAGATCAAGCTGTTCAAGACTATGCATACAAGGGCAAGTCCGAGGATGGTTTGAAATACAAAGAAGAAGTCGAGAAGTGGTTGAAGTATAAGTACGACGAGTTTAAATTCGTATGTGACTTAGCAGCAGTAGACCACCAACGAGCAAGAAAAGAGTTTGATAAATATAAGGAGGGAGAATATGACAAAAACAGGGAGAAGTTCCGAGTTACTAAAAAAAGCAAGTGAACTTGTTAGTGGAGACAGGCAAGTAGATTACGGAGACAAATTAATTAACCATGTTAACATAGCAAATCTATGGTCAGCATACACTAACTTTCAAATAAACCCACATGACGTAGCAGTTATGATGTGTCTATTAAAGATAGCAAGACTGAAGCAAGGGTCGCGTACAGAAGATACATACCTGGATGCTTCAGCTTACATGGCAATCGCTCGTGAAATAGGAGAACGAGTGGAAGACTTACATAAGAAACAATTGGAGAGAGATAATGGCGAGGATAATAAAGAACACAGAGATTAAGGATTTAAAACTTAATGACGAACAAACTCTATGGGTTTATTGTGGATTAGATTGTACACTTACTACAGAAATTTGGAATAAACTTTCCCCACAACTAGACAACTTTACTAAATCGACATACGAATTTGAGAGAGCAAGCTTAGGTCCTGCAATCTCTATGGTACTACGTGGCTTACGCGTAGACGAAAGGGCAGTCACAATTATTCGTGCCCCCTTACAAAAGAAAAGATTACAATTAGCTAGGATGTTAAGCCTCTTTGCTAATGCTGTATGGGATAAAGACCTTAACCATAACAGTCCAACACAACTCAAGTCCATGCTCTATGAGTACTTGAATCTTCCAGTACAAATTAAATACGACAAAGGTAAACAGAAAGTTTCTACTGATCGTGAAGCTTTAGAACATATGATAGAAGAGTATCCTCGTGCTCGTCCTTTCTGTAAAACTATTATTGCATTGCGTGATATAGACAAACAGTTATCAGTCTTAGCTTCTAAACGTGATGAAGACGGTCGTATCCGTTGCTCATATAATGTAGCGGGTACAGAAACTGGCAGGTGGTCATCATCAGAGAGTCCCTGGAGAACAGGTACAAACTTACAGAATATTACAAAGGACTTGCGGGCTATGTTCATACCAGACAGAGGACGTACCATGTTCTATGCCGACTTACAAGCAGCTGAATCCAGGGCAACGGCATACCTCTCAGGTGATGCAGGTTATATCAACGCCGTTGAATCATCTGACCTACATACTGAGGTAGCTAAAATGGTTTGGCCTAACATGGGTTGGACAGAAGACAATGCACAGAATAGAACACTAGCAGAGCGACCTTACTATGGTAACTTCTCTTATCGTGATGTATGTAAGAGGGCTGGACATGGTACTAACTATGGTGCGTCAGCTAACACAGTAGCAAGACATACAAAGATTAAGGTAGCACATGCTACAAGATTCCAACTCTTATACTTTGGTGGTATCATACCACTAGCCTCATTAGAACGTTGGCATAAACAGGATAAGAAAGGGGGCTTCGACGAACTCATGGAACTGGGAGAAAAGATTGGATCGGGCACGCAAGTACTTGTGCGTGTAGCTGGTGCATTTCCTGGTATAAGAACATGGCACACAGAAGTTATTAAAGAACTACAATCAACAGGTAACTTAGTTACACCGTTCGGTAGACGCAGACAATTCTGGGGTAGGTTAGATGATGAACACTATGCAAGAAAAGCTATAGCCTATCTTCCACAATCTACTATCGGTGACTTACTTAACAAAGGATTATATAGAGTATGGTCTGAGTTGTTTCAAGAAGGTGTAGAAATATTAGGACAGGTGCATGATGCAGTCTTAGGTCAATGTCCTAATGATAAAGTAGACTATTTAATTCCTAAGGTAATTGATTGTTTAGAAAATCCTATTGATGTTAAAGGCAGAAGCATGGTGATACCTTCAGATGCAGAGGTAGGGGACTCTTGGAAAAACTTAAAGAAGTGGGTAGCCAATGCGTAAGAATACAGATTTTATTAAGGCATGTGTAAAGGCTACAACAGGTAGTCCGATACCAGATAGGTTCTCTACATGGACAGCAATTTCTGCTGTGGCTGGAGCACTAGGTCGTAAGTGTTGGTTGTCTATGACTAACTATGATATCAGACCTAACATGTTTGTTGTACTAGTTGCACCACCAGGTAGAAACAAATCTGTCTCGCTCATCCTGCCGTTCTCTAAAGTCTTTGCTAAACTTACTACACCTGTAGGTACAGAAGAAGATCATGATGAATTTAATAGTGGGTTAACAAGATATGGTTTAAAGAATTACCCATTACATATTATACAAGATAGAATTACACCAGAAAAATTAGCAGTAGAAATGTCTAAGGTTACACGACTAGACTTACGTTGTGCTACACCTAAAGAAGATATGTTCTACGACTCATCACTTACATTATGTACATCAGAGTTTGGTACGTTCATGAATAGGAACCACCAATACTTACAGATGTTTATGACTGACATGTGGGATAGTAAAGATTCTTACAGTCACCAAATTAAAACAGGCTCATCACAATTTATTAAAGGACCTTGTCTTAACTGGATAGCATGTGCTACACCTCAACAGTTTGTGGATAACTTACCAGAGGATGCAGCTTCACAAGGGTTGTTATCTAGGATACTTCCTATCTACCATGAAGGACATAGGATAGCACAAAGCTTACATCAGAAAAGAATTGATGATAGTGTAGCCGAAGACTTAACACATGACCTTAGTATGATAGCTAAAATGCATGGGCAATTTGCCTTTGATGCAGAGGTACATGAAGAAGTCGAGAAAGATTTTCAAGAATATATAAAACCAGAACCCACTGATCCTAACATGATCGAGTACAATCAACGTAGAGTATCCCACTTTATTAAGGTAGCTATGTCTATATCTGCCTCACGTAGAGGGACAAGGATAATTACAGGCAGTGATTGGGCTCTTACTAAAGAGATTATGTTTGATGTAGAGAAGAATATGCCTAAGGCATTGGAAGGTTTTGGCATGAGTAAGACTGGTAAAATTGCTCATGATATGAAGGGTTGGTTGGAGACTACTGTGTTTAACAATAACCGCTCTCACGTGCGTCTGAAGCTGTTTAAACGGCAACTTTTGAACAAGACTATGGCACCCGGGGAGATTACACAGTACATCCAAGCTATGGAAGACTCTGGTTATATCCGTGTTGAATCTGAATTGGTATTCCTATGCAGAAAAGACGCAATATAATCCGAGGTCTACGTTGGGCGAAGGCTCTCGAGGATAAACCTAGATTCATCTCCTCTCCAAGAATCAAGGGTATCCAGAGAGCTGGGCTCATCTATGAGAATAGAATAGCCAACTACATCAAGGCTTTATATGG
>Ga0098060_1001170_pt1 | contig 10840 bp, 12 predicted proteins | sample 21_taG_FD_77063 | JGI IMG/M metagenome (GOLD analysis project Ga0098060, IMG submission 77063) | Marine viral communities from the Subarctic Pacific Ocean - 21_ETSP_OMZ_AT15319 metaG | ecosystem: Environmental > Aquatic > Marine > Oceanic | place: Pacific Ocean | collected 2015-01-19 | reverse complement strand
TTGTTCAGCACACATTTTAGGTGAACCTTTAACACCAACTAAATTAAAAACAATATCTTGTCCTTGACATAAACTAATACATTCATCAAAGTGTCTTAAATCTACAATTTTATAATTTACATTTTCTGGTAAATCAGAAACTTTATCTAAAGAAGCTATTGTTATTTCACTAGCCCCTTCTTCTAACAATAAGTCTACAAGGTACCTACCTATCATCCCACTACCTCCTGTTACTAATATTTTTTTTCCTTCTATTTTCATATTTCATTAAGTTTTTTACATAATTTTTTTATTTGTTCATCGGTTAACTCAGTATGGTTTCCGATATATAAACCATTATCATGAATATAATTAGAATTGTCTAAATTTCCATTAATTTTATATCTAAATTTTTCTAAATATGGTTGTCTTGCTTGATTTCCTCCACCCGCAGTACCTAATCTATATTCAACACCTTCTCTTTCAAGAATATCACAGATACTATTTTTAACGTCTTTATTCCAAATTAGTGGTAATGCAAAATTACTATTACCTTCACAATCAAAGTCTGTAAAATATAAATCTTTATCTAAATTTTCTAACCACACTTTTAAATTGTGTATTCTTTTTTCTACCGCGTAATCTAATCTAGGTAATTGAGTTAGTCCTAATACGGCATTTATTTCAGAACTTCTCATGTTATATCCTGGTACCGCAAAAGTAAATAATGGATTAACATCCGGTTTTGCATACTTTAAATGTGTATCTAATGAAGCTTCTCTTGTCATCCCATGAGACCTAAACATACGAGCTAATTCATATATTTCTTCATTATCCGTAGAAATCATACCACCCTCAATGGTTGTCATATGGTGTCCAAAATAAAATGAAAAACAAGACATATCACTTAAAGTACCAACTCTCTTATCTTTATATTTTGCACCATGGGCTTCACAACAATCTTCAATCAACAACAAATTATATTCTTTAGCTAATTCTATTATTTTATCATTAATACCATTAAACCCTAAAGCGTGAACTAATACTATAGCTTTTGTATTTTCATTGATGGCTTCTTTAATTGTTTCATAAGAAATTGCCATGGTCTTTAAATCGACATCAACAAATACTGGTTGAAACCCTGTATTAATTACAGATGATATGTCTGACACCCAACCAATAGGTGGTACTATAATTTCACCATATTGTCCTTTTAATTCTCTGACAATCGCTGTTGTTATATAATTTGCTGAGGCTCCATTACCAACCATAACACTATATTTAACACCCAACCATTTAGACCAAGCTTCCTCAAACTCCCTAACTTTTGGTCCATTAGTAAAACGATTACTGTTTAATATAAAATCAGCTAATACTTCTTTATCTGATTGTAGTATATTATCATTTATAAGTGGCCAACTAAATTTATTTTGTCCCATAATATTCACTGTATTCTATCATTAATGTTGGTTTTGAATCTTCTCTTTCGTACGCGTGTTTAAATGCTGGAAAAACATCTTCTGGTTCTATTAATTCCACCACATTTACATTTGTTAACATTTTTCTAAATGATTCTGTGTGGTTTTGTGTGTGTTGTGGTCCAGCGTCAATTGGGTGTTTAGACCCAACAGCCACTCTAATTATAACTCTTGGTTTCATATCACCTTTAGACATTTCTTCCATTTTATCTAAATGGTTTACTAATTGGTTACACGCTAAAATAAAGAAATCAAACCTAGGGTACATGGTAATGGTCGTATAACCCTCCAAGGACATACCTGTAGACATCCCTAATTGCATTTCTTCAAATACTGGTAACTCTATTCTCTTTTCAAGTGGCACATCGTTTAACGTACTAGATATTGCATGTCCACTTACTTTACAAGCTTGACCAAGAAACATCGTATCTTCTTTTTCACCAAGCCATTTCATCGATTTTATTAACTCTTCTTTATATTTCATATTAAAAATTTACCCAATTACCCGTTCCGTGATGTGGATAACCCATTTCATAACTGTAATAGATTACATCTTTTGGAACTTCTTGTTTATTTTTCCACGCCAAGTCAGTTGGTGTGTGTACACTCATATTATTATCTTCAATTACCCAATTTAAAGGTAAATCAAAGTTCTTTGCATATTTGTAAGCTTCATGGAATATTCCTGTCTCCATTGTCATATCACCAACAAAACACCAAACACGTTTATAAGATTTTTGTTCTTTTAACGCCATAGCTACCCCTAAAGCTAATGGTATAATTCCACCAACTATAGATGAAGAATAAAAGTTTGGTTTTACATTATTTGTATGCATACTATTACCGTCAGATATACTATTAAATAATTTATCTTGGTCCACCCCATGTAGTAAAGCTTGATAATGGTTACGCCAAGGGACAAAAACCCAATCTTCTTGGTGGATGTATTGGAATATCTCTATCAATTCTTTTTCATTATTTTTTGATAGGTGTATTGGTCCCCCAATTTCACCTTTTTCATATTTTTCTTTAACTCTAGTTTCAAAGTCAATCAATTCTTCTGGTGTAATATTGATTTCTCTAACTTTTTTAAATTTTTCTGGTATTTGCATCTCTAGTAATTTTCTTTAATAATTCTTTTAATCAAATTTTTAGTTGTGTATTTAGAAACCGCTTTATTGTAAGCATTTTCAATTATTTGTTTATAATCGTCCCAATTATCTAAAATATCACGTATTTTAGATTTTAACTGACTTTCATTATCATAATAAACAAAATCCACCCCAGGTTCAAACCAATGCTCAATAACATTCCATGGGTCTCTTTTAACCAACATTAAAGTTTTATTAAATGCCGCTTCAAAACCTCTAGTTTTAATTTGGGGTATAGTGTTTGTGTGTAGGTGTTGGAAGGCTTCGTTATTGATATAGTTTGGTAATTTTTTAACTCCATCTATTTCTGGTTGTGATAAGTAAAGTAAATTTTGTACTACCATAATTTTACATTCTCTAATCGCCTTCCATAAAGTTTCTCTAGGTAGATTCACACCAGTAACATATTTTCTAGCAAAATCTATATTACCATCTGTAAGTATTGTAAAGTATTGATAGTCAAACTCAGTTATAGACTCTATAATATCTTTTATAACATTTGTTTTATTTGTAAAAGAATTACCCCAATAACAAACCTCTTTATTTTTTTCAAACCCTTCTGTTGGTACATATTTTTCATTTAAGATAAATGAACCAACTTTATATTTTTCACTTTTAAAATGTGTTTCATTTAACCAATCTACAGTGTAAGGACAATTAGAATATACCACATCAAAAGGTTCACCTAAATTCATGTGTACTAAATTATCATTATGGTTTGGTGAGTGTAGTCCCGATGGGTGTTCGTGTTGGTATAGTATTTTGTGTTTATCGTTTTTGTGTTGAGCTATTAATTCTTTATTAAAGGGTGTTTGATAACCCCAAAATAACGTAATGTCTTCTGAAAATTGTGAAGTTGTAGATTCAAAATCTACGTATGACATTAGACAATCCCCATGTTCTCCACCACTATCTCTAATTACTTTCATCTTCTATAGTTTTATAATTTTTAAATACTGTAAATTCTGTTAAATCTCTATAACCATTATGTTCACCTAAATCTGGAACATCTAATGGGTAATTTTGCATTAATGCTAACCCATGAGAGGCTTGTTGTGGTGTCATATACATGTTCCACCCTAACATTTTAATATCGTCTTCATGGTATAATTTTTCATTTCTCCCTTCATACCTTGCTTGTTTAAACCATTTTACAGCTTCTTTACTGTCACATAAAATAACCCCACCTTTAGATATTGCTAACTGTTTTTTTATATGAAAAGATAAACACATAAACGAACCTGGAATGTACATTCCTGAAGTCAGTCTTTTAGCTGCGTCGTATATTGGGTATGGTTTTAATTGGTATATACCTTTCCAATCATTGGTTTCTTTTCTTTTATCAAAAATAACCTCACCACCAGCGTGGATAATTGATTGTGGTACAGAAAGATATGTTTTTGAAGGTATAGTAACTTGGTTAACTTCCAAATATTTACAACATAAAAATAAAGCGTTAGTACAACTATCCACTGAAACAACATATGGCGCTCCAGTATAATCAGCTATTTCTTCTTCTAATAGTTGTACAATTTTATAAGGATTATGTTTAGGTTTTCTTAACTTCATTTTTTTGGTTCCAGTAAAAAGTATTTCTTTTCGTATCCTGCTTTTTCAAAAGCTTTTAAACTAGATATATTATCTAATTTAACTTTTGCGTATATATTTGGTCTTAATTTTGTAATCTGAGTTATCATAAATGACCCGACACCCTTTCCTTGGTGGTCTGGGTCTGTACAAACTCTTATATCACCATTAATTTCACCAATAAAACCACATGGTTTATCGTCACATAAACAAATATAATAATTATTATTGTATTTTTCCATATAAACCTCTTGTTCTATTTTGGAAATTTCTGAATTTTGTATAAATCCTTCTTGTACTCTTTTATCTGACCTAAGAATTCTTATAAATTCCCAGTATTTTTTTTCATTTTCTATTAATTTTAATCTCATGCTAGAATTGGTGTTGTGTTTTGATTTGGTTTATTTTTGTCGTCATGCCAATAGTCTACTCTATCTCCGTAAGGACTACCACTTTTTAACCAATAGTGTGTTAGATACCCTCTATTTACTTTCCAACCTTGTATTTTATCACCTAAATAGGGGTTTAAATTAGACCCAACATCTAAATAGGTATTATTTTCAAATTTATTAAATCCTTCGTGTACGATGTAGTTTGATAATGCAGAAGCTGAACAAAGTACTAAGTAATCTTTTGCGTTTTCTTTATCCATATATTCTAAAACCTCGTCAATTGTATGTATGTTATTAACAATACAATTAGTACCAACTCTAAAATCTTTTTTAACCTTAAAAGGTAATTCTGATAAGTCAGCTGATTCATTTACAACATATATAATATCTCTTTCTTTATAAAGTGGTAACATTTCATCAACATACCTCCTGTAATTAGCATTAATTAAAACATTAGCGAAAGTTAAATGTTCATCGTCACCAGGACCATGTATGTCTAGTAACCATTTGTGTGTTTCAACACCTACATCATCTAATGAACAAATACCTTTATAATGTCCTTTTTTTCTAAATCTAAAAGCCTTCATTAGTCTTTTGTGTTGTTCTTTATGTGTTCCAGGTATAAATTCTTTTTGTTCTTCTTTTGGGTAATGACCACCCATACTTTTGTCACCTGTTATAAAATAATTTTCAGCTAAAACTAGTGGTTGATTTTGTAACATAAAAAGTTCTCCGTCTGAAAATCTATTAAATGCGAAATTTTCTCCATTTTTTAATTTATCTAAAAAATTATCAAATTCGTTTGTGAATGTTTTTGTCATGAGTTAATTATTTTAAAACCATTATTTGTGTATTTTCTTAGTTGTTCTGACATTAAATTAACATTATCCATATTCATTGATAGTGCCGCACCATCCTGACCTATACTCCAAGCTGTGTCTGGTAAACTACCCCACAACTCTTTATCGTCTTTTGGGTGTGGAGGGACGTACGTATTTAAACCTAAATATTTTTGTAACATAACCGAAAAATGCATATCTTCACCTACAATCATTGGGTGGTCTTCTTCTGGTAACTCTCTCCAAAATGTAGACAACCACTCTCTTTTAAAAAACCAAGCATGCCCAACAATATCCACTCTTTCTGTCTTTTCGTTAGGTTCTGCCCAACCAATTCTATGCATAGGGTGATATGAGTTAGGGGTGTGATAAACTACACCAATAGTGCCCAATAAACCTTCATGTTTTTGTATTGTTTCATAACAATTTTCTAACCACCTTTTCCCTGGAATAGTATCATCATCAAAAACACAAATATATTCTGTTTTCGCATTTAAAGCATATGCAAATCTAGCCCATACACCAAAATTTTTATTACATGATGCCCAAGTTGTTTTACCAGCAATCTCTGGGTCAAAATCCTGACCAGCATTTTGCCATAACATTATTTCTTTAGGTCTAAGTGTTTGTTTTTTGACCGCTTCTAGTTGTTTATTGAGGTGTTGACCTCTTTTGTATCCGTTAAGAACTACTGTTACCATATATTTTTTCTTTTAAATAATTTACAATCCTTTCTGATGACCTACCGTCCCCATATGGACACTCTAAATCTACCTCATAATTGTCTTTAAGTGAATAGAATAATCCTTTTAGGTCTTTGGGTTCTCCACACATAAAACTATGTTTACCAACAGATTCTGGTCTTTCAGTTATTTTCCTACAAACAATTACTTTTTTATTTAAGAATGAAGATTCTTCTTGTATTCCACCACTATCACTTATTAAAAACCGACACTTACTTATTTTATGAACCATATCATTATAGTTTAGGGGCTCTATTACTTTAACGTGTGTTAATAAATTTTTATGTTTACTAACATTTGGATTTGGGTGTAGGGGTATTTCAAATTTTAAATCAGTATTGTCAATAGCTAGTTGGTTTATTTTTTCAAACCACTCAGACATATTAGTATGATTTTCTCTTCTATGCATAGTTACTAGTACAGTATCATTATAAGATGTGGTTTTACCTAATAGATTATCTAAAACTGTGTTACCAACTACAACAATGTCCCCATTTATGTTCTCTTTTTCTAGATTATTTTTGTTATTTTCTGTTGGGCATAGATTAATATCAGAAATTCTACTAATACATTGTCTATAAGCTTCTTCAGGATATGGGTTTTGGAAGTCATAGGTTCTTAGTCCAGCTTCTAAATGTATTATCTTTATCCCTCTATGGAACGCAGTCAAGGCCAATGAATAAGCAGAAACTGTATCTCCCTGTACTAATATATGTGTTATATTTTTAAAAATATCATCATCCAAATCCATACAAGATTGTACAACACTATCTAATCTATTTTTACCGTCTTTAATTGTTAGTGTGTGATTAAAATTAACATTTTTAACTAAATCGGTGTGTTGGCCTGTAAATAAAGTTTTATAGGGTATAATACCATCCATTTCTTTTAAAAGTGGTGATATTTTTATGTGTTCTGGTCTGGTTCCGTAGCAAATTAATATCATAAGGCTAATTCATAAGTTTTTATAATTTCATCTATAATTGTTTTAGATGAAAATTTATTTATATCTTTTGGTGGTTCATATAGATTTTTAGATTGTATTTCACCACTATTATTTATATCATATATAATCCCTGGTCTACCACACAACCAACCCTCTATAGTTGTTCTACCCAATAATATCCCTGCTGTTTTATGTGTTTGTTTAATATAATTTTCAACGTTCCAGGTTGGTTCAAAATACGTAACGTGTTCTTTATTTAAATTATTTAACAATTCCGTTCTTTTTTTACCAACAATCCACAACTCTTCATTATTTTTTTCAGTTTCATTTATTAAATCTAAAATACTATCCTGTCTTAAATAATCTATCGTACCAATAAAAAGTACTCTTTTTTTATCTGTTTTAGGTAATGGATAATTTTTAAACCTGTTAGTATCAAAAGGGTTATATATTACACTTGTTTTATTTTTATCAATTTCAAATTTTGAAACTATGAAGTCTTGTATTTCTGGTCGAATACATATGTACTTAGTTATTCTATCATCTTTTACCGGGTGTTCAAGTTCAATAACTTCTGAATGTATAGTGCACACAACTGGTGTGTTAGGGTATAAATGTAAAAAATGTTCTGTTACTGGTTTGTGGTGTAAATGCATTATATCAAAATTAGGTTCCCCTATTTTGTATAATTGACCTTTTTTCATAATTAATGGTCCATTAGGGCCTTGTACTTGTGTTTTATCATCACCTAATTTAAACCCTGGTGGTTCTTGGGGTGTACAGGTTTTAATTCCTAAGTTTTTAGCTTTCTTTTCCATTTCACCACCAACATTAGAACAAATGGTTATGTTATGACCTTCATTCCTTAAACCTTTAGCTAATTCATAAACGTGTAATTCTGAACCTGTAAAATCATTAAAATTTAAACAAGAAATCAAAATATTTAATTTTTCATTTTTTCTAAGGGTTTTTTTAATTCTTACTGGTAGATTTTCTTTATATTTTTCAGCAAAAACTTTTCTATTTTCTTCCCATTCTTCATTAGTCCTACCTATAGATAAATGTGTAACTCTTATATCAGTACAAACACCTATTTTAACATTTTCTAAATAATTAGAAAAACAGAAGTCTACATCATAAAAATGAAAACCAGAAACATCACTATTAAATTTATTTTTTAATAATTTTTTATTTACAGCAAAAAATAAACCATCAACTAAAACAACATCGTCTAAACTATTACCTATATCTTTTGAGTATCTAGTTAACCATCTCTTACCATTATCTTCGTGGTATACGGCTCCATGCATTTTAGAAAAATCCTCCCACCAACGACCTGTTTCTGATAGATACCTAGTTCCAGCTAAACCTATAATTCCATATTCTGAATTTCTTTTAAAATGATTTAATAACTTTCTACCCCAATTACGGGTATCAAATTTTAAATCATCATGACAAAAAAGAACAATATCATTTTTTGTTTTTATAAGTCCTTCGTTATATAAATCTGTTAATGAGTTCCCATCTGGATTTTCAAAAGCTATCACTTCAACATCTTTCACACCTGATGTTGTTTTTAATAAGTCGATATAATATTGGTCTACCTTTCTTGTTGAGAATATTATACTGAAAGTTTTATTCATATTTTATAGTTTGTATTTAATTTTTACCTGTAGAACCAAAGGCTCCTTCATTTCTACTAGTAGTATTTAGAGTTTTTACTTTTTTTAATTTACCCCATTTTTGTTTTAATACATAAGAAACAACACCTTGAGCTACTCTATCACCCCTTTTTATTGTGTAATCTTCTTTAGATAAGTTTACTAATATAATTTTAATTTCACCCCTATAATTAGAGTCTACAGTTCCTGGTGTATTTAAAACACTAATACCATGTTTTGCTGCCAAACCACTTCTAGGTCTTATTTGTAACTCATAATCTTCGTGTATTTGAAAATGTAACCCTGTAGGTACTAATACTCTTTCTAACGATGATATTGTAATATCGTCATCTATATTTGCTCTAATGTCGAACCCAGAATCTTCTTTGTGATTATATTTTGGGTCTTCTAATTTAGATTTATTTAAATATAAAATATCTATAGTGTTAGACATATCAGCAAATGCTTCATCTTGCATTTTTGATAGTGATTCTAAATCTAAACCCATATCTTTAAAAATAACGTTATCGTCATTACCAGCTTCACTATCACTTAAACTTTTAGAAAAATTTTCTAGCTGCTCTAAAGTAGCTTTCATTGTTTTTTCTACATTTTTCATTTCTTTATTATCCATTTTTTAATTTTTTTACTAAATTAATTGTGCATTTTACATCTTCTTCACAATAATTTTTAATTTTTTCTATGTTATTATTATCATAGTAATATTTGTGCATATTTGAACCGTTAACCTCACCTTCTTTTGATGTTTCTAACCCTAAAGACGTGCATACTAAATTTAACGAGGATAATCCCCCAAAAGAATTGAATCCCCAAACTTCTTTAGTGTCTAATACTCGTGATTCCCATGGTTTTATCGTGTAATTGGGTAGTATTTTAGGTACTGGAATGCCGTTAATTAACATTCTTTTTGCTATATACGGTAAATCAAAGTTTTTAATGTTATGCCCACAGATAAAAAAATCTAACTTATCAACTCTATTTAATAAATCTTTAACTTTAAGTAACGACTCTTTTTCATCACCATAAAAACTATCTAATTTAGTTTCACCGTTAGGTAAGATAAAACCAACTGATATACAGACAATTTTACCAAATTCAGGTAATAGAGCTGCCCGTTTAACAAACATTTGGTTACTAGAAAGTTCAGAGTCTTCGGGATATCTTCTTTTAAAGTAGTCCCAGCCACTTTCTCCCCAAACTTTAGATAGTTTTGGGTCTATGTGGTGTAAACTGTCTAAGTCTTCGTCTACACCAACTGTTTCTATATCTATAAATAATAATTTGTTTATATCTTCTTTTATCATCTTTTTGTTTTAAAGATACAAAAAAATATAGTACTAATCAAAAAAAGCATAAAAAAAAGCCCTCAATAAGAGGGCTTTTTTAAAGTATATAAAGAATTTATTATCTAAGTTCTTTAATATCAAATGTTCTAACTCCATCAACAGTAATTTTTCCGTAGAATCTGTTGTTAACCATTTTCTTAGCGTATCTAGTCATGATACCTTTGATTGGTGTGAAGTTAAATGGATTGTACATTGTAGGTGTTAACTGTAATGGTACATATGGTGCGTAAACGTAACCTGTATCCAATAAAGATGTTCCTTTATGTCCAATTAATACTTGATTTGGTGGGAAATAAGGGTCTCTATAGATAGTATATCTACCTGATAAAGTTCCTACTTTCTCAATACCCATGTTGTATTGGTCTTGGTCTGGTGCTGCGTTTGACACGTGGAAGTACTCCAAGTCATCAAAAATTGCAGAAACCTCTGAAGATACAACAATCCAGTTAGCCCCACCTCTTAAAGTAGATTTGTGAATCTGAGCTGAAATTTGATTAATCGCTGTGATTAATGTTTGGTTCCAGTCTTTTTGAGTATAAGGTGCTTGACCTGATTGGAAACGTTTCCATCCATTGTAGTCCCATCTTAAATCCCAAGCTGCTCCTTTTCTAAGGTCTCTTAAGATTTCTCTATCGATTTCAGCTGCAACTTCTTCAGATAATAAAGCAGTTAACTCAGCTTCCGCGTCGATGTTATG
>Ga0098060_1001168_pt1 | contig 10848 bp, 12 predicted proteins | sample 21_taG_FD_77063 | JGI IMG/M metagenome (GOLD analysis project Ga0098060, IMG submission 77063) | Marine viral communities from the Subarctic Pacific Ocean - 21_ETSP_OMZ_AT15319 metaG | ecosystem: Environmental > Aquatic > Marine > Oceanic | place: Pacific Ocean | collected 2015-01-19 | reverse complement strand
CTCCTGTCCCGTGATGTGCCGGTCAGGTGGACATTCTGGTCATCGCTTCTGAACAAACTGCGCAGCACTTATGACAAAAGCAGCCGCGAGCGTGAGTACGACATTATCGAGGCCGCACTTCCTTCTCGTGGGGTCTTGATCCTCGATGACCTGGGTGAGGGCCAGAACACCGAATGGACCCGCGGGATTGCGACCCGCATTTTCGAGGCGAAACCCCCAGAGCTGACGATGCTGATCACGAGCAACGGACATCCCGACGACGCAGACGAAAACAGCCTGTCGAGAATGATTGGCACCCGCGCAACTTCGAGAATGTTTGGCATCTGCGGACGCGGTCGAGCGGTCCTCATTTTCGATGGTGACGACTGGCGGAGGGCTGAGCAATGAGAAGAGGGTTCTGGTTTATGTGGCTCGCTGGCTCCTGGTCGGTTTGTGTGGTGGTCATGGCCTGGGCTGCGGCGCTGTGATGCTTACGGTGGGAATTGATCCAGGCCTGGACGGTGCAGTCGTGCTCCTGGTGGACGGTGAGCCGGTTGCAGGTTTTCCGACGCCGGTGGCCAAGGTGCCTTCAGGCCGCTCGATTCGAACGGTGTACGACGTGGCCGGAATGGTCGCTCTTCTTCGAGACCTTCCACAGGTTGCGTGGCGCAAAGGCTTTGGGGAATACGAGCGGCCAGACATGGTGATCATCGAGGCCACCAATGCCAGAGCGCAGGGGCGTCAGGCGTGTCATTCGCTGGGGCGCTCGGGTGGCCTATGGGAGGGCATCGTGGCCAGCCTCGGATGGTCATACCAAGCGGCTCGACCTGCCGAATGGATGGGCGTCATGTTGCGCGGCGTGCCCGGCAAAGGCCGCGACAAAGGCCGAAGCATTTTGGCCGCCGGGCGGTTGATGCCTGGGCTCGACTTGAGACGAAGCGAGCGCGCAAAGAAACCACACGACGGAATCGCCGACGCGGGGCTGATGGCTCTCTATGCGTATCGGTTGATCTCGGGTGGTGACACGTGAGTTTACCGAGCCAGACAGAGGACACCTATGAGCTTTTCCAGGCTTCTGAAGGCCGTGGATACCTCCGTCTGGTTCTCTCCCCATCGAGAGGGAGATGGATGCTTTTTCAGCGCCAACCCGGGGACGAGATTGAAGTCCCCATTTATGCACGAGCCGGGGCCAGCGAGGACTTTTTGAGGCTGGTCGGGGAATGGCTCAACGCGAGATTAGACCAAGGAGGGATAAATGATTTCAGCATCTACGAACACTGACCACCGGCTCGGCGGAGCGGGCGGCACCATCGGCGGCTCCATCGTCGGTGCAATCATGGGGGTAAGCAAATACATGAGCCCGCATGATGCATGGGCTCGCCTTGTATGGGGCCGCGTGTCCATTGACAATCCAGCGATGGCCAGGGGCCGACGCATGGAGCCCATCGTTACCGAATTGGTGGGCGAGGCCCTGGGGCTTGAACTCAGGCCGCCCATCGTCCAGACGTTTGACTGGCCAGATGATCCGCGTTTCACAGCGTCGATTGACTCGGAGGCCTTCGAGCCCGATGGCACCCTCGCCGGGATTGTTGAAATCAAATCAGCCAGCGCGCGCAAGAAGTGGGGCAGGCGACCGCCGCCTGACTACATGCTCCAGGTGCAGCACTACATGCATATTCGGGGAGTCGAGCATGCTTGGCTCGGATGTCTCCAGGCTGATGATGGTGTGTTCACCATGATCGGAAACGCAGACGCGGCGCGGTATGCCATCGAGATGGGTGTCGCGAAGCTGCACATTCACGACATTTCGAGAGACCCGAAATATGCGGCGGAGGTTGTCCCGTATCTCACCGAATGGTTCGAGAAGTACGTGGTCACGAGAGAGCCGCCACCGGTCGACGACTCTGATGGGTGCGCCGCTGCCCTGGTGCGCCACTTCGGAACTCGCGAGGGGGACATTGAGGCCGACGCGGAAATTGAAGAGCTGGCCAAGCAGCGTGACGAGTACGACCGCACAGCGAAGCAGGCCACAGCAAACCGCAAACTCTGCGACAACCAGCTCCGGTCGAGGCTCGAAGGCAACAGGGTCGCGAAAAGTGACAGCTGTCGGGTGACCATTAGCACGGTCCCAGGCCGCCCACGTTTCAGCCAGTCAGCATTCAAGGCTGACCACCCTGAACTATTTGAAGAGTACCTCGTTCGCGGCCACGACCACGACAGGATCACGGTGAAGGTTTTTGGGGAGGGCTCAGAGTGATGACCTGGAGGGAAATCGCTGCAGCCGCAGTTCTTGCCTCTGTGGGCGTTTCTGCGGTTGTGGCTGGTGTTGCATACGGAAAGGTTCGAAAATCATTCAGGGGGGCGTTTAGACGCCTTTCCGGGCGGGTTTGTGGTGATTCGTGAGCTGGCTCTTTTCTCGGGCGCTGGTGGAGGAATACTCGGGGGGAAACTTCTCGGGTGGAAAACCATCTGCGCAGTCGAACTCGACGCCTACGCCGCAAGCGTACTTGTGGCGCGACAAAACGACGGATGCCTGGAACCATTCCCCATCTGGGATGACGTGCGAACCTTTGACGGAAGACCATGGAAAGGGCGTGTTGATGTCGTTTCTGGCGGCTTCCCCTGTCAGGATATCAGCGGTGCAGGAAGAGGCGCAGGAATCGACGGAGAAAAAAGCGGACTCTGGGGAGAAATGGCCAGGGTCATTCGCGAAGTACGACCAAGATACGTCTACGTGGAGAACTCACCAGTGCTTACTTCTCGGGGGCTACACCGAGTTCTCGGAGACTTGGCCGAGATGGGGTTCGATGCAGAATGGGGAGTGTTGGGAGCGGACGATGTTGGTGCCAACCACAGGCGCAAAAGAATCTGGATTGTTGCCGACGCCGGTCGCTTCGGACGTTTATCATCAAAAAAACCGATACGCACAGGGTGGGACACCGCTCAGCATGGTGGCTGGTGGGAAACTGAACCCGACGTGGGTCGCGTGGTTGATGGAGTGGCCTCTCGGGTGGACAGACTTAAGTGTCTCGGCAATGGACAAGTACCAGCAGTGGCGGCAACTGCATTCAGACTATTAGCCCAGAGGATGGAGCGGTCGTTTTAACGGGCTGAGGCCTTCCATGTTGGGAGGCTCGAAAATCGCTCGGGAGGGCGTTTAGACGTGATGAAAGCTAATCGGAACGCAGTCGTCGAGGTGCTTGAAGGGTATACCGAAGGGTGCCCGGACGGTGGCCCGCTAATGTTTGAGCCCCGCGTGGTGTTTGATAGCGCCCTTGTGGGCACGGCTCAGCAGTGCGGCGGCGGCTTGCTGGCCTGCTATTCATTCGAGCGAATGGTGGAAGCGATGGTCGGCAACAATAGAGAGCTGAGTCTTGATGAAGTAATTGAGCACATCTACATGAACATGCTGGACGCGTTCGTCGGGCCGTTGGCCCCGGTCGTCTTGTTTCAATGACCTGTGGCCTTCCCAGGTCGGGAAGGCTGGCGGGCGCAGGTTTTAAGAGAAGGGAGGTGGCACCAAAACGGTGACGCCTCGCGGCGTCGTCGAATTTGCCCTGCCCTCCGTCCCGCCCGGAGGGCTCAACCAATCAGGTCAAGGTCCAGTACCCGTAAACGCATCGGGTACCCTTTCGCGAGCAATCGTAAGTGTCCAGGATGACCCCATCGACCACGCTGGTCAGGTGTTTGGTGACCCGTACAACGTGCCGCCCAGGCGGTAGGCTGTCGAGGGACAGGGTGACCCGGCAGCCCGTCCCAATGCCCATGGTCGGCGTCCAGACCAGTCCGAGCTTTTTCATGTAGGGCTGGTAGACCGCTTTAGGGACTCCCCGTCTGACCGACTGCGGTGACAGTTTCGAGATGTCTTTATAGACCTCCTTGTATGGCTTGCCTGTCACGATGGCGATGGCCCTCACCACACAGTCCTTTGTAGTCCCTCGGAACCCTGCGTCATACCTTCCGCCGTCGTCATAGCGGAAGGGCATCGTTTCTTTCATGCTCATCGTGCTCCACCCATTTCCTTGAGCTGTGCGGCGGTCGTCTTGAACTGGTCAGACACGGCGTCCATCCATCCGAAAAACTGCGGGTAGGAGTCGAGCAGGCCGGTTGCCTCAGCCTTTGCCCGTCGCTTGGCGTTCCAGTGTGCGGGCGAGTAGGGGATGGCGTCCTCGAAGTCGTAGACCGATTGCGACCCAAATAAATCCTCACCGCGTGCTTTGGCTGCGTCCCACGCCGCGTCTGTTGCTTGGCGCTTCAGGTCTTCCCACTGGTCAGCATAGCCAACCTTGCGCCTCTTGAGCTGCGCCTTCGTAGCGCGAGCCTCGCGCCGCTCTTCCTTCGCAGCTTCGTCGGCTTGCTCGTTGCTCTTGTTGAATTCAGTCAACGCAATCGCTGCGCTCGGCGTGCCCGGCTCGTGTGGGTTCAGAAAATGAACCTGGACCGCGTTCTCAATCATTCGGATGTGCTGCGTGATTGCTGCCGCCTGTGCTTCGTCGACTCCGCGATCAAGGTTCGCCTTGAGTTCGACGATGTATGCCTGGGCATCCTTGTCGGTCTCCTCAAGTGGTGACTTCTTCCAGCCTGGACACTCGTTGTAGTTGTGGTATCCGGCATCGTTAACCGTCCAACCGTGGCGCACCATTCGACCGGTCGAGCTGATCCTGATTGCCCGCAAGCAGCATGGGCACTGGCCAGTTTCGCCTTCGTCCATCCACTCTCGGCTGTATGTTGCTGACTTCTTCATTTTCGGCTCCCTCGTTTTGTGTTCCGTGACTCCCTGGCCACATCTAGATACTAGGGTAGTGGTATCTGTAATGCAATAGAAAGATGTGCACTTTATGAACATGGCTGTTCGATTATTGCATCACGTTGGAATCGTTGAGTTTTTTCGGGCGGCCTTTTTGAATATCGAGCCGCCGTTGATTGTTTTCCGATAAATTTCGGAGACCATGCCAGCCCGTTGAAGGTATCCGACACGAGTTCGAACCCAGGATTCGGCGCTCCTTTGCACATTCATCACGTCGGGTCGAGGTGTGTACCAGCCCAGGCTCATCACAGTGCATGCGATTTGCGGAATGGTCTGGCCGCCAACTTCGCCCAGGTGATTCAGGATGCGTTCAGCTTCGAGTCGTGCATTGACGCCAAGTCTCATGGTTTGTTCTTTCGTGGTGTTTCGACGGTGATGAACCTGGGGCTCCGATGTTTTTCGGAGAACACCAGAAGCGCGCTGGGTGCTGTGGCCGGTCCCGTTTTCCCTTCGCGCTCAAAGTAGACACGGCCGCGAATGATGCGGACCTCGGCGGCCTTCATGGCCCAATCATTCCACCAGCGGGTATCGCTTCGGACCAAGACCAGCGCCACCACGGTCAGGCCTTTGAGGCTTTCGAGGTATGCCTTCTTCATCCATGCGCCCATGTTTTTGTAAGGCGGGTTGAGCCAGACCGTTGAGCCGCGATCAGACCATTCGACCGTGAGCGAGTCCTCTTCAGGGCTGATGAAGTTTTCGAGCATCGCGTTGTGGGCCTGGGCTGCTCCGTCCAGGTCGAAGGCGAACTCTTGATTAAGGTGCTCGAACAGCGGGCGAGGGGTGGACCAATCTGGATGGCCCTCAACGCCGGTGGTGCTGAACAGCTGCGAGCGATTCCATGCGGTGCTCATCGGTCTATACCTGGCTTCGGTTTGCTGGTTGGTGTGAAGTCGTTTCGGAACGCGCCGCGCGCTGATGAAATGCCGACGTCTTGAGGCCAACGGGTGTTAATTGCCCAGTATCGAAGGGCATCCATGGTGTGGTCGAATTTGCCATCCTTCGCAGGCACGTCCTTCGAGCCGCGCGCCCACCGATAGCCGAGGATGCATTGAGCGAACGAGCGAGGAGAGCGCCGCCCGCCGTCATGCCATAGCTTATGGCTGCACAGGAGCCGCCGCTGTCCGCCGTTATCGAGTATGAGCCGCCAGAGCAGCTTGATGCCCGCGTTGACCTGGATGCGGGCCGGGTCGTCGGTGATGTTCATGCGCATGCCGAGGCCACCGACTGCGGGCGAAGCCTGCACATCCGAGAGGGCTGAAGACATCAGTGCATCATCTCGCATGTTGCGGCCTGCCCGGTCACCCGTTGCGGAGTTGATGGGAATAGTGCCCACGGGCGCATCGTTGCGGTTTGCGGGCCATACGCCAGGAATGCCAAGGTCGGGCCGTCCACGGCGAAGTATTGCGCACACGTCGAAAACTGAGGCCCTGTCCGGCACGGCTTCGGACCAGATGACGTCGACGCCACCATCACCGATGCGCGGGTCGTGGGAAATGACCAGCGCGGCCGGATGTCTGACACCGAAGTCCATGGTGACCCAGGTGCGCATCCATGGCTCGGGCCTCCATCCGGCGTCAGTGAGGTTACCCTGCGGCCAGGGCAGGGCTTCCCACTCTTCGAAGACCGCGCCGTCTGGTGGGCTCGGGTGACAGTCCAGGTTCTCACGGACCTCACGAGGGCTGAGCGTTGCGCGCCATCTATCGTAGTCGGGCAGGTGTTCGCGGTTGCATGCGCTAGAGGCCGAGAACGCCACGCCACCGCGTTCCCTGGCGAACTTCAACCACCACGCGTCGAAGGTGGGCTTGCCTAGCAGAGCGATGCGTCCAGGGATACCAGAGCGCACACGGCCCAGCATGGCCACGGCCATCTCCTCGTTGCTCATCTGGTTGCATTCGTCAGCTATCCCCCAGGCACAGTCAGGGCCTTCGAGCGAGTTGGCGCTCGCCGCCTTCGTCGAGGGTCGTTTCCATGACAGAACCCAGACGCGGCAACGCTTGCCACCGTACTCGGGAGCCATCCAGTGCGGAGCCTGTGCGCCCTTGTAGCTGTGGAAGTATTGCCACCCCAGCGGCTCAAGGAGTTCGCTGACCTCTTTGGCAATCGTTCGCGCCCCACGGCTGAAGCTGTCGGTGACATAGAACCCATCACCGTCGCCAGCCTCTGCAGACGCCTGCATCAGGTAGGCAACCAGTCGGGTCTTCCCAACACCCCAGCCGCCTTGCAGACTGATCACTGGGTGCTGCTTGCACAGCCACAGCCCGAGGAACTTCGACTGCGCCCGGTTCGGAACCCACTGCTCAATCGAAAACGAGGGCGACTCTTCAACGCTCAAGGCTGCCGGAATCATGAGGCCTCCACGTCGACAATATCGAGCAGGTCGATGTCCTCAACCTTGCCGAGTTCACGCCTCACGCTTTCGACGATAATCGTGAGAGGTGTGGTGCTGTCCGTCCTGGTGGCCTCTGGCATCTGGATACGCACCTGGGGCGGTGCGTCCTCTCGGCGGTAGTCGTGCAGCCTGATGAACTCAGTCGCTGCCCGGATGCGGTCGGCCGCCTTCACTTCGAGCGGGTTGCCGTGCAGGTCTTTGCCATCCATCGCAGCGCGCAGGGTTTGCGCCGCTCGAAGGTAGCTCTCGGCCTGGGCCTGATAGACCACGGCAGATTCTTCGACCAGCCAGCGAGCGAGTTGATCAATCTTCACCCCGGCATAAGCTGCGGCGACGTCGATGCGCCCACCCAGGCGAAGGGCCTGCAGGAACTTGCCACGGGTCTCTGTGTCTTCGAGTTGAAGCGAGGGGTCCTGGCCCTGGTGAGTGATGATGGCGGTGTGGCCAGCCTCGTGAGCTTTCCAGATGGCGAACTCCTTCGAACGCCTCCACCGGGATATCGAGCCCTTGTTGATATCGAGAGCCTCGCTGACCACCGTGATGCTCTTGCCTTCGGCGAGCATTTGGAAGGCGCGGTTCTTCTTTTCGAGCCGCTCTTCAAGAGTGCCTTTTGCTTTACCCATTGTTCCTCGCATGAACTTCTCTGTATAGTTTCGCGAGGTTGCACCCTACTTGCAACCCCCTGCAACAAATGCAACCCCCGGAGGAAAGCGTGGCCACCACGAAGCGCATCAAACTGACAGAGCTCACACCCGACAATCTGAACGCGAACAAGGGAAGCCCGAGGGCGTCGGGGATGCTGGAGCGGTCGATTCAGAGTTATGGGGCAGGGCGGTCGGTCCTGGTCGATAAGGCGGGCCGCATCATCGCAGGCAACAAGACCGTCGAGGCATCGAACGAGGTGGGCATCGAAGACGCCATCATGGTCGAGACTGACGGCCGCCAGCTCGTCGTGGTCAAGCGGACGGACCTGGACCTCGACAGCCCAGAGGGTAGGGGGCTCGCCATCGCAGACAATCGGGTCGCGGAGGTGGGGCTGAACTGGGATGAAGACAACCTTCGGCTCATCGGCGAAGAGCTGGACCTGGGCGAGTTCTTCTTCGAGGACGAGTTGCAGCTTCTCAATCTCGACAGCCCCGACTCAGAGGGCGAGGTCGAGGGCCTAACGGACGAAGACGCTGTACCCGAGGTTCAGGCCCAGGCTGTGAGCGCCCTTGGCGACCTGTGGCTGTTGGGTGATCATCGCGTGCTGTGTGGTGACTCGACGAGCGCAGAGGATGTGGCGCGGCTGATGAATGGGGAGCGGGCCGCGCTGTTGCATGCTGACCCGCCGTATGGAATGGGTAAGGAGGGTGAAGGGGTTGCCAATGATAACCTCTATCGGGAAAAGCTGGACGTCTTTCAGATGCAATGGTGGGCCGCTTTCCGCACAGGCCTGGAAGATAACGCCAGCGCCTATATCTGGGGCAACCCTGAAGACCTGTGGCGTCTTTGGTATGCCGGTGGGTTGCGCAACTCGGAGCGGCTCACGTTTAGAAACGAAGTCGTCTGGGATAAGGGGCATGGCATGGGTATGAACTCTGAAGCACACCGCCAGTTCGCAACGGCTACCGAGCGCGCCCTTTTTTTCATGCTGGGCGAGCAAGGGTTCAACCATAACGCCGACAACTACTGGGAAGGGTGGGAGCCTATACGGGCCTACTTGAAGGCTGAGCGGGACTCAACCGGGTGGAACAATAAAACGGTTGCGAGCTTCTTCGGCTTTCATCCACGCATGGCCGACCATTGGTTCTCGGAAAGTCAATGGTCGTTCATAAGGCGCGAGCAATACGAAAGACTGCAAGCTGAGGCCAAAGGTAAAGCATTTCAGCGCGAGTATGAGGACCTGAAGCGCGAGTATGAGGACCTGAAGCGCGAGTTCTACGAGAGCCGCGCGCATTTCGATAACACGCACGACAACATGACCGACGTCTGGAGTTTCGGCAGGGTTGAAGGTGAAGAGCGGTACGGACACGCAACACCCAAACCCGTCGACATAATGAGGCGTGTGATGCTTTCAAGTTTGAAGGGTGGCGGCTTATGCGCAGAACCCTTTGCCGGGTCCGGTTCGACTCTCATGGCTTGCGAGGTGTCTGGCCGCCGCTGTTTCACCATGGAGCTTTTGCCGCAGTGGGTCGACGTCATCGTGAGACGCTGGCAGGACTACACCGGCAAAGCCGCAACGCTAGAGGATGGCTGCACCTTTGATGAGGTCAAAGCCGAGCGCACAGAATCTGACGCATAGACAAGTGTTCCAAAATCATTCAGAATAGAGTCGGGCTGTATCATTTAAGAACGGGCAACTCATGGGTTCACTCTATCGCATCGCCGCGCAAAGGGCGCAGTCATATCTTGAACTTCCCGAAGAGTTGCCGACGAGACCAGCGGGCTACTCTGGCACATCCATCGTAGGCGGTCGGCTCGGGACGGAATACGAGCATAACGTCGAATGGGCAACGCCGCGAGCGCGCGCCCTGGTCGTTTCGAAAATGCTTCGTACGTCATCCATTCTGGCGCTCGCTGAGGAATACCTGAGCGGGCGCGTCACGGCGTGCAAGCTGCACGTACCCAGGCAGGAGGGCAAGAGCGCCGAGGCCGCCGAAGCGATTGAGCGTTGGCTCGGCATTGGCGAGTTCGAGGATGCGGGCGGACGGCTCGGCTCGAACATGGCAATCGATGACCTGCTTCGCCATATGCTTTCGGCTCGGATATACGGCAACGCCGCGCTCTCAGAAGCCTGGGAGTATGACGAAGCGTCCGGGCTCTACTGGTGCAGCCTTCACCGCCGCCGCCAAGAGTCCTACGACGCCTACATCACCGACGAATCAGAGCGGCTTCTCGGCATTGTTCAGCGGGTGGGATACACACGCGGGCACATCGACCGCCGGGTCCTTCCGCTCGGAGAGACCTTATTCATCGCGCATCGGCCAGACCTCGGGTGGTTCGATGGCCGCTCAGTCTTGCGTCCGTGCTACCCGCATTGGCGCTCTGAGCAGCTTCGATACCGCCTTGAGGACCTCGCTGCCAACAAGTGGGCGGACCCGCCTCAGCGTGGGGTTCTCGACGTTGACAGGTTTGCACGATTCGCCAATGGCGGAGACGGTGCGCCCGTTAGTCGTGACGACTACACGACCGAAATCGCGGGAATGAAGAACAAGCTCGAAGGGCTGCATTCCGATGAGAATGGTCACATCCTGATGGCGGATTGGTGGAAGCTTGAAGAGGCCTCAAGTCGGGCCGCCGCTTACAACCCCGAGCCCCTCCTTCGTAGCGCCGAGCATCATCAGCGAGTGATGGCTGAACGGCTGTATGTCGCCTGGATGACTCAGGGGCGTAAAGGTGATGGCGGTTCACGCTCGATGGTCGACACCCAGAGCAGCGTCGTTCAGGACGCAACCGTCGACTGTCTTCAGTGGATTCTCAACGCCCTCAACCGTCAGACGGTGCGCCGATTCCTGAAGGTCAACTTCTCCAATCTAGACCCCTCCGAGTGGCCATTCGTCACGTTTGAGCGAGGCTCTATCACGACGCCATGGTGGCAGAAGAACGCTCAGGCCTTCGCGTCTTTCGTCAGTCAGAACATTCTCACCATGAGCGAAGAAGACGAGCGCGCAATCCGCGCAGCCTCAGACCT
>Ga0098060_1001162_pt1 | contig 10931 bp, 20 predicted proteins | sample 21_taG_FD_77063 | JGI IMG/M metagenome (GOLD analysis project Ga0098060, IMG submission 77063) | Marine viral communities from the Subarctic Pacific Ocean - 21_ETSP_OMZ_AT15319 metaG | ecosystem: Environmental > Aquatic > Marine > Oceanic | place: Pacific Ocean | collected 2015-01-19 | reverse complement strand
ATCTATTTTAACCCAAAGGACTACATTAATTTGGTACTATACTTCCCAAAACTTAAGACAATTTGCCCCTAGCTTTAGCGTCCCCGCTACGGTTTGGTTAAGGTACTAGCGTTTGATAGGTTGAACAACCCCGCTACGGTTTAGTTAAGAGAGTCCAATTAAGTCTAGTAAAAATAATATTACTGCCCAAGCCAACATAAATGTCCAAAATTTACCTTCAGTCATAGTTTTTATACTTAGTTTTCCTACTATACTTTGAGGGCGAGTGAAACCCGCCACGACATCTATTATGTCTAGCAACGGGGTTTCTAGCCTTGATGGCTTTTTTACTTCGCTTTCTCATTTCAATCTCTTTCTAGTGTTTGACCACCATTTAGTTCCATAAATGTATTCACGCCTAATTCTTCACTAGACTCTATATAAGCATGGTCGATTACTTCTTCCTGTATTTCTTTCTCAGTTATCTGAAAGTCTTCGCAACCTGCAGAGATATCATCTAGCATCTCCTCAGCTTCTCTTTCTGTTTCAGCAATGATTTCTACAGTTTCTACTAAATACACAGTTTTCTCAATCTTTGCTATGTATTTCTTTAGCATGTGTTCAGCCATTATGTTCTCCTTTTATTACCTCGTAAATAAATTTTATGTCTTGTTTTGGGGCTTTCTCCAAACCCATAATTTTACTACTATCTATGCCTAAGCTTGTAGCCATGGCTAAGATAATCTCTTGTTTAGTCATTGGCACTTCGCCAGACTTTGTTTTGTATATCGCTTTCTGATATACGCCTTCTCTACTCAGCTTACCAATTATAGATTTTACACTCTTATCTAAATCTTCAGCTAGCATATCTACTGTTTCTCTGTCAGGCTTCGCCTGATAAGCTTCAACCATATGCTCTACTTGTGCGTCAGTATAATTCGCAGCCATTACTTGTAATATAGATTTAAGCCTAGAAAAGCTTCTCTATCTCCAGTAGCTTCTGAACCAATGTTAATCTTGGCATTACCTGCACTACTCGCTATCAACATTGTTTTACCACTAGCTGATGGACCGAGTTCTTTGTTTGTGTCTATTTTGATGGTTAAAATGCCATCATTCATTTCATAGCTTAAGCTATCTTGTTTTCCAATTAATTCCATTATTTGTCCTTTGGTTTATCGTTGTTAAAATCGTCTTTTAGTTTCTTTATTGCTTCTTCTAGCAATGTAAGGGAATTGTCTAGTGTTTTATCAGCTAAGTCTTCCCACTTCTCTGTAGCTGTATCTGTTTTAGGTTTCTGTGTATCAGTCAAACCTCTCTCGTCAACAAAGTTGTCTACTATTTTGTCTAGCAACTCTGTTTCTGCACCTTTTGCATTTAGGTGAGCTAACTGTTTTATTATATCTTCAGCTTCGTTCTTGCCTTTCTCACGCATATCCTGTAAGTATATAATATCGTCAGTTATGTACTCTCCCTCAGTGGCTATCTCTTGTAGCCGTAGTTCTAGTTTTGCTACTAACTCTGCATCAGTTTGTTGTCGCCTGTTTGGAAATTGTAATATGTCCGCCATTATCTCTTTCTCCCTAGTAATGCTGCGCCGTATGCGAGCATTACAAATGTTAAGTTTACTACTATGCCTTCAACCATCTATGTTTACCTTTGGTGTTGCAAAGTTTACGAATACTGCGCCAGCTTCATAGCCTTTTCGTTTTGCTACTCCTTTAATTAGCTCATCTACTTTCATATTGGCTTCTTCTTCTGAAGCCGCATTGACTATGAAATCTTCGCTTTCTTTAGTATCGAGCGAGTAATCTACATTGACTAGCCACTTTTGTCTACCTACTACTGTGCCATCTCCTTTACGGACTACTCCATCTCCTTGCGCTACTTTAAGTTGGTTTAACTCAAATATCTTTCTAGCGGCTGTTGCTGTGTCTCTTGCTTGCTTATCTACTTCCATGTTGTAAACTCCTCGCATAGTCTAAAAGACCTTGTGTTGTTCTTGGTACTTCTGTGCCATCTTCCATTCGATATACTAATTTGATACCTCTACGAGATAGCTCGTTTCTGCACTTTTGTTTTTGTTTTGGCTTTGTGTACTCGCCATTGATTGATTTGAGTAGTTCTGCTACTGGTGTTTGCTTTAAATAGAAGTGCGTAGTTGTATATTTCTTGCTTCTTCTATCTAGCGTTTTCTCTGTCGGCTTGAATTTAGCTGGCATCGTGTTCTCCTGTGTTTGTAGGCTTTAAGCCCTGTAATAAATAATTGTTGTCTTGTATCTGAAAAGCTATCTTGTCAGATAATTCTTGTGCTAGTCGGGGTTCTAGGTTTACTAAATGGTACACAAAACCATCTACATCTAGTGTTTTTAAGAGTCTAACCCCAAGCTCTGTTCCGTATTCTATTTTCATAGCTGATGTGCCTGTGCTTCTCTGATAGGTTTCATATGTCGTTCATATCTATCTTCCGCATCTTCTTCATAAAATACTGGTGGTATAGTTTCTGTACTTAGTTTTCGTACTAATGCATTCCATACTCGTTTGTTGTTGCGTCTTTTGTTAGCTCGCTGCTTTACTGTACCTCGTGCCATTATCTACCTCTCCCTGCCATTTTCTTCTCGACTTTACGAGCGGCGGGTGCTTTGCTAGGTGTAGCAAATACTGTGAATACTTCTTCTTCGCGGTCAGTATCGAATGTCGATACTGCTGTTCCGTCCCAGTAGCCTACCATTTGTCTGCGTCTAATTTCTCTCCTAGCTTCTTTGCCAACAGCATTTTGCTGGTCATTGATTGCTAGAAGCTCTTTGTCTGTGTGATTTAAAAATGTTAAGTTCATTGGCTTCTCCTTGTAAAATTCTTTGTTATTTTTTTAATTACATATATTATAACAGGCTTGAAGAAGATTGTCAAGAACTATTTTTCACTAGGCATAAAAAAACCCTGCGCGTGGGCAGGGTTCAAAAATGGTATCTTGTTTGATTCGCACTTCGTATATAGTTCATCAACTACCTGTGCGTGCCTGCTTGCGTGAACAAAAGTCTTACAGCTTAAAGGTTTTCGTGGTTTCCAATGCATTTGGTGTTCCGCGTTGTTGAGTTCTCCTCGTTAGTCTCAGCGAGCAGTGAATACTTTTAGCAAATATTTACTTCACTCGTCTTTTGCGTTTTATTTAACAGCAGTTGCAAACTACTCGCATCTATCGTTCGACAAGGATTTATTTACTTAGTATTGCTACTAACACCTATTGAGAGTTCCATGCGTTTTGCCCTACTCTCCGACTGTGTTCACAGGTGGCGTGGGACTAATGCACTATTTTGAGAGTCCAAGTGCTGTTGACTCATTTGACACTATGCTCGCATTTACTTGAGGGTGTCAGCCGTAGCTGCACTAGCACACTGAGTGTCATAGCCTATCATTTCTGTTTCGTCTAAGCTGGCAACGAATATGTTGAGTACCGCCATTTAGTTTTGGTACTGCTTCGTTAATAGTGTAGACTGCCCCCTACATTTACATTCACGCAGTTCTACTATACACCGCCGTTCACCTGTTCCCTAAAGTCCGAAAGCGGATTGATTAGTCAAGCGAGGATGGCTATTCCCCTTATTTCATGTGTGTACTTACCTCACCTTTCCTTGCGTCATCTTTCAGTACGCACTCTGTGGCTCGCAGAGGTTCGCTACTTGTTTGTTTTCCACTAGCTCGGGAAATTATCGCATACTGTGTGGGAGCTGTTTCCACACGCTATCGGCTAAACCGTGCTACGAAGTATGAGGGTGTCGTTTCGTGAGACCACGCGAGTACTGATTTCATTTTACTACTGCTCATGTACTATCGCATCTGTAGGTTTGGGCTACAAAGTCTTATTGCTATATGTGTCTGCAAATAGCCGAGGCTTATTGACTTACGAACAGGGATTAGACTCATTGCTTGTAATCCGAGCTTCCGCCCCCGAGATAGTATCGCTGTATCTACGGCTCAATCGCGCTACACCTCCGTTGTGTAGGACGGCAACGAATTCAGTATCGTTCCATTACTTCTAAAATTCTCGCATTTAGAATACGCTCCCCAACTTGAGGCTTGGAAGCTACCTGTGAGGGCTGGCAGGAGAGTAAGGATTTACTGCCACTTAGGAACTTATCCCGTTTTATTTTCGGGACTCGGTTTACCTCTCGGTAGAAACGAGGAAGGGAATGTATTTATTGGCTATTGCTCAATCATAAAGCTCGAAAGCTATTTTTTATTCTTTGTCCTTTTCTCAATTTCTATATATATTATACTAAATTTTGAGTGCCATGTCAAGAAATATTTTAGGATTTCTTAAAATTTTTCAGGTTTAGCATACTTAGTACACTGTCTGAGGGGTTGAGTGGTAGACCATGCGACTACCACTTTCCTACTTTGCCTACTTAGCTGATTGTGTCGACTAATTTTTGTAGGTCTGCTTTGCTAGCTTTCACTAGGGTTGGCATTTGCACTTCGAAGTGTGCCTCAAGCATTGCTACTAGCTCTGCTTTACGAACTACTGGTTCGCCTGTTTTGGTCACTTTTGGCTGTGCTACATATACGCCCTCTCTTGAGAGTTTAGCGATAATGCTTCTGACGGATTTACCAAGTGTTGATGCTAATTCCTCAACTGTTTCTCTAGTTGGGTTTGCTTCATACGCTTTGGTCATTTTTGCTACCATCTCGTCTGTGTAGTTTTTAGGTCTGATACTTGTATCTGCCATGTTTAGTTTCTCCTTGATGTATGTTATTAAATTTTTCATTATGAGTATATTATACTAAATTTGAATACGCTTGTCAATAGTTTGGCTTAATTATTTTAAGCTATTTCCTATTAAACTTATTCCAAGCAAAACCAGTATTAGAGTTAGAGGATGCGTCGCAAAAAATATTACTCGCTCTTTCCGTTTTTCTCTTTTTGTTTTTCTCATTTATAAGATATATTATACAGAGCCTATATCGAATTGTCAATAATTATTTTAAGCCAAACATCATAAAATTACGCTAGCGAATCCTCGGGGGCGGGACGCGAAAATCCCCTCACTTCGTGAGAAATCCCTCGAAAAGTGCCGCGGGGTCGTTAAATTGTCCCAAATTGTCGCAAATCTTTTTAAAGCCCCGCGTAAGTTTTTCCTTGACACGCATTACCCCGCTATGGTATAATAACAGGGTGGGAGGAGGGATATCCTAGCTTTTGCACTGGCGTGCGCGCATGTACACACCCGCGTAACTTCGTTATTTTACTACTGGCGCGCGTCGGCGCTGACAGCGTTGTTTAACTACTACTTTTGGCGCAGGTTCTATGAACCCGCGAAGGTCCGCGGATGTTGATTTGACGGGGTTTTCGTAAATGACACCAAATAATAAAGAAAAACAGTAAAATTTTACGCTTTTTCTTGACAGGGCGATATTTTTGTGGTATAATCGGCGCGAAGTGGTTTCGCAAGCCGAAGTAAGTGCTTACTATCAGCGAAAGGCACAAAAAAACCCCGATACGACTCTGCGTTCGGGGTCATTTGTCTCGTTTTACTTAGCTGAGAAGCTCTTTGACCATTTGTAAGGCTTCAATGTTTGCTCTTGAGAGCGACATTGCGATTTTTGGGTCAACGCCTTTGGCTATAATTTCGTTGATGAGGACTTTTTTAGTTGGTCTCGCAACTTTTGTTTCTTTTTTGTCTTGCATGGCTATCTCGTTTTGGTCTGGGCTTATTCCCTTCCCTCTTTATAACATCTATTATACAGAGCCTTCCCCGCCAAGTCAAGAGGTTTTTTCAAATAAAAAAATAAAAAATATTTTTCTTGACATGCGTGAAATTTTGTGGTATAATGGGCGCCGGACGGTTTTAAGGGATTTGCGTGATAGTGAGTACTCACTTCGGCCTGCGGCCGCGCGTAAACCTAGTTAGACTACTTAACTTTCGCACTGGCGCGCGGAGCGCTATTGATAAACTACTTGATTTAGCTACTGGCGCAGAGCGGCGCTGCGCGCAGATGCGAATGAGTCTCATTATGAGAATGATTATCATTCAGGATTTAAGGCAAAAGAAAAGGGACATCTGCCCCTTTTCAATTCCTCAGTTATTTAATCATCTTTAGATGGAAAAGGATTTTCCCTTGTTCCACAAATTGTATAAAATCCAAAGCCGTAGCAACTGGAACACTCGTCAACGCCTGTATAACCACAGCCACCACATTGTTCGCAATGAATACGAACCTTTAGAGGATCGCCCCCTGTATTAGTGCTAACAGCATTTTCTTTTTTATCATACATTATGCTAACCTCTTGGCGTCATAACATTGTATTCCCAATTTTCTGACGCTATCCAAATTGCTTTGGCTATCATCATAAAAATCCTTATCAGCAAAAATGAAATCATTATTAGAAATAATCAGTTTCAGAATTTGCTTATTCTTTAGCAGTCCTGACTCAGTCCTATCGCCAACATTTCTTTCAATGAGAATATCGCATGGAATACCTTTCAGAAATAAAACAGCTCTTAGCCAAAAGCGTTTTTCTCTAGCAGTACAGATAATAATAATATTACCTTTTGCTTTTTCCTCTTTAGCCAGTTTTACAAGATTGGTCTTCTTGTAAAACAGATTATTAAAAAAGGTATTCCTGCGATAAAAAGCAGATAGGCTTTCACCTTGTGGCGTTTGCCCCAATACCAGCGTCTCGTCATAATCAAAAATTATTAATTTTTTCATATTATTTTCCCTATGTTGAATATTGCCCAAATAATTCCCATAAGCAATATTGTATCTAAAATTACAGAATAGCAAAAATATACCAGTCTGCCCCATGTGGCGATAGTTCGCCTTTCCTTAACGACATAATCAACACCAGCCTCATTGAGCCTTTTTACAGCCTCTTGAAATCCAGCCTCATCATGCCATTGAGTTTCTATGTATTTTGTTTTCTTAAAAATGCTCATGCCACGCCCCTAAATAAAAGTATCAGCATAACAAGACCAATTGTTAAAAAAGCAAAACCTAGTTTTTGTGTAGTATCCATTTTTCTCCATAAAGTATTTGTCATGCCCCCATTATAACGCTAAAGCGATATATAACGCCATACCTAATTTTACCCCCCTGCATAAATAGACCAAGTTGTCAAATCTTTATAATATTTTTTGTCATAAGATTTGCATTTGGTTTTCAGGTGTGATAAAATCGGCGCCCAAATGAGAATCATTCTCATTTGGAAATCCTGGAATTTTTTGGGGTGGGGTTGCAAATTCGAGGCTACCTTAAAATTTGCTATAAGCAAATTTTAAGGTGTCTCGGCTCAAATGTCAAGTTTTGTGTCATGTTTTTTTGCGAAAAAATCATGAAAAATTTCAAAATGTCAAGTCTTTTTTTCGCAATCTCATTCAGAAAAATTCCAATTTGTCAAGTCTTTTTTTGACAAAAAAAAGGTGGTCAAAAAATGACCACCTTTAAAGTTGCTATTTGTCATGGGCAACCAATCCATGTTTCATGGGATATGAAATTATTTTCCCCCAAAGTCTAATACCCCTTGAATATTATTAAAGGTTTTCCCAGTCGTATCATGGGAAGAACCTTTTTCACGCTTTCGCATTTTCTCGGCTGACGAGAGCCTATCTCTAACAAGTGTCCAAGAAACAGGTTTTACATTGTTAAGAAAATCTTTCTTAAATTCTGTAAAATGTTTGTCTATGAATAATCTTGCTAGTTCAAATTCAACCCTGCTATCGTCTAGGGCTGTATGGCTCTCCACATAATCAGTATGTTTATTTATGTATCGAGCCATAACCTCTGCTGAGTAGCCAAGATTTTTCCCCGATTTCGATAAATAGTTTTCCCTTTCATTTTCGTCAAGGCTATCTATAAATCTAAAATAAGTCTGATTTACAATTTTGCGAACATACATATCTTGCAAACAGAATTTGTTAAAATTCCAAGTTGGCAAAATTGCAGAATGGTTCAAGTTGCGATTTGTGTTATCTATCGCCCTAGAATCAAACGCCCAATTATATGAGCCTATGCAGTCAACCATTGAAACATCAGCATGAAGAACACCCATAATAAAATCCCAAGATTTTACCATGCTAGGCTCATCAAAAGCGTGGCGTTGCGTTTGCTCGGCTCGGCTATCAATTTTCCAAAATCTCCGTCTGCCTGTTTCTTTGTCAACAAAAGTATGTTTCCAAAAAGATAGTGGCAGAAATTCCTTAACAAAAAATCTGCGTTCTATCTTCGGTGCAGTAGTGTTTCTTAAATCACCCATAACCCACCCAATATCATATATTAGGTTTTGATGTTCTGATTTAAAATGCGTTTCAGTATCTAAAACAAGTCCTGTAAATTTCTGTTTCATCTCTGAACCTCGATAAGTAAAAGATTAAAACACAGCGTTGAAGCTATTGCAGTTAATACAAGGATTGCTAAATCAGGAATCCAAATAGATGTTATTGCAACATCATTCATGCAGTATGTATTGTTAACCATAGTTAATATTAATTCCCCTTGCATATAGCAAAGAAACCCAAATGCGATAAACCCCATTGCTGAAGCTATCAATATAATATTATGTATCATAATATCTCCCATAAAATGGGGGATGTGAAATGCCACCCCCCTAAACATATATTTTACCTTTCTCTAAGCCTTTTGGATAGTCTCTCTCTAAGGCTCATTTTGTAGGGGGCTTTAAAGAAACCAATACAATCTAGAAAGTATCTTCTAGTTGTATCGTTATCTTCAAGCAGTTCGTCTCCGAATGTTGCCCTCTCTCGATTGCTTTGTCTTAGCCATGAGCCATAACCTTGTTCAAGGTTATGGATCATTTCAGCATGGACAATTTGGAACAGGCTCATAAGACACCCCCCAATTTAATAAGCATAAGGATGTTAAGCGTTATCCCAGTATAGTTGCCTATGCTGTAGAGTTTAACATTATCCTTGTTAGTATCGTGAGCATTACGATATTGATAACAGCACAACCCTATTAATAGTGATGTGTGCATGAGTATCGCATTACCTAAAATAAGATTAGGAATGATAGCCAGTTGCACAAAGCAAAGACCAACATAACCAACCCTATTAACAGATTTTTGTTTAGCAATCTGTTCTGCATCTATTCTATTAATCAATGCTACCCTATCGGATAACGCTGATCTTTGTTTATAAGTTCTCATAATAGTTCCCATAAAAATGGGCGTTGAGTAATGGCAACGCCCTAACCATATTGAATTAAATTAAGTCCTTAACCCATTCTATCAAAACATTCTTTGAAGAACGATTTGCAGAAGTGGCTATCTCCCCTTTAATATCCCAACCTTTAGCAACGCAAAGCGTTTCTAAAATCTCACGCTTTGTTTTTTTCTCTAAAGGTTTAAGTTCTTTTTCTGTCATAGTGTACCCCATGATTTTAATTTTTGTTTTGCTTACCCTTGTGTATAAAGTCTAGCTAGGAATTTTCTTAACCTCTTTGTGTATGGCTTTACGGCTTTCGCGTGCCCCCTTGATTTCGCAAGGGGGGAGAGGTTCTCATGTGTGGGCGTCAACCCCTCTCCCTATATACATATTATAAGCGATATATAACGCCAATGTAAAGGATTAATTTAACTACCTAATAGGGGGGATGATTGACTAATAATTGACCAGTTCGCTGGGCACCCCCACACGTACAACTTTAAAAAATTTTGATTTTTTAAATTAACGCAATGATCAGTATCATGATGATACCTAGGGAAAATATTTCTTGACACCAGAGTTAAATTTTAGTATAATATTAGCATGAGTAAAGAAATAGCAACCAAAATGAGTCCTGAAGGACTAGAGATCGCAAACACATATCTTGAACACGGAAGTATCCCGGCCGTCTGCCGTAAACTCGGTGTCAGTGAAAATGAGGTTAGTGATATCTTAAACAAACGAGAAATTAAAACTTATATTGATACTGTGTTTCTAGACACAGGGTATAGGAATAGATTTAAAATAACGGAAACACTAGATTTGCTCATCGAGAAGAAACTCGAAGAATCTGAAGAAACAGAAATTTATACAAATAAAGATATGGCAGATTTATTACAGATGGCACATAAGATGCGGATTGATGAACTAAAAGCACAAACCGATTATGAGAAAGCAAAAGCTCAAACTGTAAAAACCCAAGTTAATATACAAGACAACAGCGGTACTCCTTTTGGACAAGGGAACTACGGCGAACTTATTAAAAAACTAATGAAAGATTAATAAGTTTCGGACACATTCTGTGTCAAGACTGATTTAGCTCCAGCTTAAATCAACATGGAGAAAAGAATGAAAAGACTAGTTATGATGGCTGGCCTATTATTGGTTGTTTCAGCAAGTGCGCAATCTAACCAACAAGCTGGTACAGCTTGTACAAATGGATCGCAGTATTGTGAAAATAATAATAACACTACTACTAACACTACTACTACAACTAATACAAATACTAATACCAATACGAATACTAATACCAACGCAAATACCAACACAAATACCAACACGAATACAAATACAAATAACAACACTAATACTAACACAAGTACTAATACTAATAGTAATACAAATGTAAATACAAGTACTAATACTAATAACAACAACAATACAAATAATAACACAAATACTTCTACTAGTACTAACACTAACAATAATACTAATAGTAATACTAATGTAAATACCTCCACTGTTGACAGCACTTCAAATTCTACTAGTAATAATACTAACACGAATAATAATACTAATACTAACAATAGTACTAGTAACAGTACTAGTAACAATACTAATACAAATAATAATAATTCGACTTCAGAAAGTAATGTAACAACTGATAACACAAATACGAATAACAATAATACTACATCAGATAATAGGAACGAAAACTATAATAAATCTGAATCAGTGCAGACAATTAACCAGAATGTTAAGTCTCCACCTCCAAGTGCTATTGCACCTTCT
>Ga0098060_1001161_pt1 | contig 10939 bp, 11 predicted proteins | sample 21_taG_FD_77063 | JGI IMG/M metagenome (GOLD analysis project Ga0098060, IMG submission 77063) | Marine viral communities from the Subarctic Pacific Ocean - 21_ETSP_OMZ_AT15319 metaG | ecosystem: Environmental > Aquatic > Marine > Oceanic | place: Pacific Ocean | collected 2015-01-19 | reverse complement strand
TGGTACCTCATTGCTGGAAAACATGAGGTACCAGTGAGTATGATTGAAGGTATCGAAGAAGATTAGAGTGCCAGGCTTTGACGTATATCGCACATACCTTGCGATGAAACAACACTTTACCAAGGAGAATTTTGACTTCTTTCAGTATGACGGAAAGGTTAGGGCGAAGGAGAACACGTACCTCCAAAGACCCGACTTCTATTTCTTCGAGACGTTGTCTCGCAAACTCTCAGATCAGGAGGTCAAAGAGTACCTACTTGCCTCATTCGTCAAAGCAGATAATCCATCCAAAGTCTGGATCGGAGATATCAAGCTCCGTGGTAAAGATTGCTGGTTGGCATGGACGAAACAAAACCAGAGTATGCAATATCTTGTTAAGCAAGATCTTAGTACAATGGTTGACCATATGGCAGCCAAGGGGTATTCCTTTAACGATCTATTTGAAACGATGGGAGGACATCCTCCCGCCTTACGGCTCTATATCAGAGGATCAATTAGTCTAGAGACTTTAATAATCCTGGATATGGTGTTAAAATTTAAAGGTACCTGGGATAAGGATATGAAAGACCCACTTTGGGAATTGCTAAGCCTAAAAATCAGTAAGTATAAACCTTTTCTTTCCATCCCTACACATAAATACAAGAAACTGATGAAGGAGATGTTCTTATGAGTCTTCACGATTCACCATTTGCCATGAGAGAATCTGAGGAGATCATAGAACTCCAAGAAAGACTGAGGTTCTTACAGGACATCGTCAACACCATGACAGATGAAGATGACTTAGATGAAAACTTTTCATCAGACTTCATGCACACATTGTATGCTCTGATTGAGAAACAACTCATCATTGTCACTCGATTAAAATTATCCGAAGATGATGTAGATAAGTTTATGTTAGAAACTCTGAATGAAGATGCCAGAAATGAAGGTATGCCTGTTGGTACTGACCTCTATTCCTACCTCCTCCAGAGACGAAGAGACATCCTTGAGAAGATCGCCGAGATGGAAGGGGAAGACCTTGACGAACTATCGGATATAGATTAAAATAGAATACACGGACCATGGCCGAAGTCCCAAAACTCTTGCACGTTGTACCCAACTAATCCTACGAATCTTATGTCGTTTTCAAGTCTAAAGAAGAACAAGGCCTCCGTGTTCTCTCAGCTCCAAAAGCAACTGGAGCAATCCACCAAAGTCGGTACCGTTGATGAACGCTTCTGGCGTCCAACTACTGACAAAGCAGGTAATGGTTTCGCCATCATTCGTTTCCTCCCTGCTGTCGAAGGTGAAGATATGCCCTTTGTGAAAATGTACTCCCACGCCTTCCAAGGCACTGGTGGTTGGTACATTGAGAACTCTCTCACTACCCTCGGTCAGAATGACCCACTGGGTGAATACAATCGTGAGTTGTGGAACTCCGGTGACGAAAGCCTGAAGGAACAGGTCCGTAAGCAGAAGCGTAAGTTGCAATACTACTCCAATGTTTATATCGTAAAGGATCCCGGCAACCCCGACAATGAGGGTAAAGTGTTCCTGTTCAGGTATGGTAAGAAGATCCATGACAAAGTTATGGATGCTGTGAATGGTGATCAACTGGAAGGTCGTGAGGGTATTAACCCCTTCGACTTCTGGACTGGTGCTGATTTCAAACTCCGTGTGAAGAAAGTAGCAGGTTATCCTAACTACGACTCTTCTGAGTTTGCTCCTCCAGGAACACTGGAAGACCTCGATGATGCTCAGTTAGAGTCCATCTGGAACCGGTCACATGGTCTGGCAGCCCTTGTAGCAGCCGATCAGTTCAAGTCCTACGATCAACTGAAGAACAGGCTTGACCTTGTTCTAGGTCGTACCTCATCGGTCCCAGCACCTTCTGCTCCCACACAACCAGCTCCAGTAGCTGCCCCTGATGTGTCAGCAAAGCCCGTGTTTGAACCTACTCCGGTAGAAGAACCAGTAAGTAAAGCTGGTGAAACTACAGAGGAAGAAGGTGATGATGTGATGGATTACTTCAAGAAACTGGCTGAGTCCTGATAATACTAAAGGGGTCTTACGACCCCTTTTTTATTAGTCTTGTTGCCTCTGTTGAACCGAACTCCTCAGAGCGTTAGAAATATCAGTCTCACTCTTCTGATCTTGTAGTTTCTTATAATAATTACGAGAATCCCTTTGGATGTCCCAGATGTATCGTTTATCTACGATCTGAATCTGGGACTTTTTATTGTTTAGTCTAGTCTCATAAAGATAATTACTAACAACAATTGGGTAGGCAACCCGTCTGGTTACATCATCATATTGGTACTCAGCTGACCAGTTTTCGTCAACATACATCCCACCAGGAATCATAAGTAAACCCTGTTCATTATATTCGTCTTGAGTCTCGTAATGATGAGGCATTCCTGCGATTTCTTCACCACCATACTTGTCTAGAATATACTCATCTAAAGCCGTATACGACAAAGGCCACTGACTACTATAGTCTGTAATATCATTGACCTGAAGAACCATCCAATAGAATTGTTCCTCACCATATTCCTTATAAGCAATCTGGTCTGGTCTCTCTCCATCCTGAACGACGTAATCCACATATAAAGTATCAGTTCGTTTAACGTCCTTTCTGATACGAAGCAATCGAAAGTAATCTTTGATTACAATATCATTAGTCCGACCAGCTTTGTTAATGGAAACAGAGTAAACAAGGTCGGGAAGATTAGAGAAATAAGTTGGTGTAGACATTAGAAACCACCTCCTAATGGATTCTGCTGATGATCTTTTCTGGTAATAACTTCAACTTCATGGAAGTTTAGTTGGATGTCTGTTCTAATTGGATATCCGTTGGCGAAGGTAGCGTGCATATCCAGTCCGGCATTATACTGAACACCAATATTTGTCATGGCAGACCTTTTAAACTTATTCATCCAGGTGGAACCAGCACCACCATACTTAACAGACCAGACAGCAGGGATTTTATACTTAGTTCCTTGGTCCTCTGGAGTACTCCAAAGTTTAAAGTTTAAAAGAATCTGACTGACGGTAGATGCCTCTATCTCATCCTTAGGAATGAAAGAGAAATTTAAACCAAAACTTCTCAGACCTGGTCCTTCATAAAGAAGTTCAATGTTAGGGTTGAATACTTCTCCTCTGGAGTATGCCATCATTTGGTTCGCAGATGTACCAACTATCTGACCAGCTTTTGATATAATACCTTGTCTTAAAGCATCGGGGAGTTTCCCTACATTATTACCTGCTGCTTGAAGTCCGTTCATAACCCCATAGCCACCACCCATACCTTTACCAATACCATCAGAGGCACCACCAACAACAGCCCCGGCGATGTCCCTCTTAATTTCACCTAAAGGACCCTGAAAAGCTTGCTTCTCCCATTGCTGTCCGTTCTGCATTGCCGGTGTAGAGTTAGGCATATACAAAACAATAGGTGGGCCCACTGCCGGACCATTACCACCGCCTGCATTAGACCTATATTCATGTGGGGTCAGAGTAATAAAATCACCACTCTGAACTTCCGATGGGTATCTAAGCATGTCAGTTACTCTTGATAGATTTAATAGGAAAGTTCATCATATCATTTAATTCTTCGTCGTGTATTTGATGAATGTTAGTTAACACTTCCCTCCAGGTGTATCTTCTAGACTCCTCCCAGTGGAAGTTGTAACCAGTGAAGCCCCACGGGAACACACTAGTGCAGACAATGAAAGGATACTGATCGTATTGAATTCCTTTCGTCTTTGCTTTATAGACAAACACATAATATTTATCAGGTAATGGAACAATCTCACTCGGAGAAAGATTATCCATCAACAACTTCATATTATATGTTGGGTTACTCGATGTCCTCTTCAAAAGAGGCTTTACCCTGTTCATGCCGTTTCGGTTCTAGGGTTAGCGTTCATACTATAACTCTCAAACATAAACGAGACATCGAATGTAGCATACGAGTCTGTTCTATCAGAACCTAAAGAAATAGATCCTAGTGACATAGGAAAGGCATTGATGAACTCAAACTCTAGGACTTTATTATATTGGTTCTCATAACTGGGTCCATTGGGAGGTGGTGTGCCTCTCTGAGATCCGGGAAGTTCTAGTTTGGCAAGAGTGATAGGGGCAACAATTCTTCTATAAAAGGACATTCTCTGTGTCCTATTCACTCCAGTTTGATTGGCACCAAGAGGAGTGGTGGTGTCAAGCCAATTTCTTAAAGATTTATAGGCATTATATGTCTTGTCTGCAATCAGTGTGAGGGTAAGTGGCTTACCATACAACATCTGTGTGGGTTGGTCTCTCACGATACCCATATACTCGTGACCATTAGCGGTGATGGTATTGACAGAAGTCTCAGGTAGAGAAACAGAAACACAATATAAGCCAACATACTCATTCGTAAATGGAGTAACACCTCTATCAGCAAATACTGGAAGATTAACAGAATATAATGTGGGTCTTGACAACCCCCTACTTAGGAGTGCCTGTGCTCTTGGATATGACATCCCAAATAAATATGCTTGTGGAAGTATTTATCAGGTATGTCGAAGACTCTACAAGGAAAATTCAGACCCAGAAACCCAGAGAAGTATAAAGGGAACGCAGGTAATATACTCTTTAGGTCATCTTGGGAGATGAAGTTCATGCACTATTGTGACCTGAACGAATCAATACAATCTTGGCAGAGTGAAGAGAAAGCTATATGGTACTATGATCCGGTCGCTAAGAAGAAGAGAAGATACTTTCCAGACTTTATCATATACTATAAGAGAAAAGATGATATAATGGTCACGGAAATGATTGAGATAAAACCTGCCTCACAAGTTAAGGGACCACCAAAGAACCCAAAGAGAAAGACAAAGTCCTGGATGACAGCAGTTCAAACTTTTGTCACCAATAGTGCCAAGTGGAAAGCGGCAGAAGAATATTGTGAAGATAGAGGTTGGAATTTCAGAATCGTGACGGAAAAAGAGTTAGGACTCACCCTATAAATAATAGCATCTACTACATTATATTTCGTAATGGCACTGCCTAAACAGATTAGACCAGAGTACAATACAACTATCCCAAGTAGTGGGAAGAAAATAAAATATCAGCCGTTCACAGTTAGAGAAGAGAAGGTTCTTATTCTTGCAGCAGAGAGCCAGGAAATGGATGAAATCTCCAATGCTGTTGCTAATGTTTTGAATAATTGTATCAGTCATCCAGTTGATTTCAAAATCGATGAACTTGCCATCTTCGATATTGAGTACTTGTTCCTAAAAGCAAGGTCAAAATCAGCAGGTGAAACTATCAAAGTTGTCATCCGTGACCCAGATGATGAGAGTTATTCGATAGAACACGAGATCGATATTGATAAAATTCGTGTTGTCAAGACAAAGGATCATACAAATCTTATCGACTTAGCTGATGACATCAAAGTCAAGATGAAGTATCCTGGTCTTGAATTCTTTACAGAAGGTGTCAAGATTGACAACATTGGCGATAGTTTAGAGACCGTGGCTAAGTGTATCTCCTCTATTGTTGTAGGTGAAGAGGTGTATAACTCTGCCGATATGACAAACGAAGAGGTGACTGAGTGGTTGGAAGGTATGACAACGGAACAATTCAAGAAACTGATGTCATTCTTCGAGACGATGCCCGCCATGAAGCACGAGATTAAGTTAAAGAACCCAAATACAGGTAAAGACTTTAGCGTTACATTACAGGGGCTGGCTGATTTTTTCTAACAGGGATGCTTCATAATAACCTCATCAACTATTATGAACGCATCTTTGCCTTTAAACAATATCACAAGTGGAATATCTCAGAAATTGAGGACTTGCTTCCATGGGAACTAGATGTTATGACTTCCCTTCTATCCAACTATCTGGAAACAATAGAGATGCAAAGGAAGCAAACAGCACTGAACCAAGAAGCTATGAGATAACCCGATAAATAAAGATAAAAGATAGCTAATAATGGCTTCCAGTATTTTAAATCAAATTTACAAAGAGGCTGCTGTAACATCTAAGGGTGTGGTTCAGATGAACCGTACCCTGAATAAGGTATATGACGATCAAGAGAAGTCAAATAAAAGACAAGATAAGTTCCTCGAAGACTTAAGGAATAGACAAAAAAGAGATGAAAGGGATGAGAAGAAGAGACAGAGTGATCTAAAGAAACTGATTGCAGGGGCTTCAACATCATCAGGAACAAAGTCAAAAGATACTAAAGAAGGATTTAACCTCGGTGATGGTAAGGGTCTTCTCCCTGCCATTACTGGTGGTCTCTCATTAGCATTTAATCTCTTAAAGGGTCTTCTGATTACCAGTCTCCTCAACAAACTGAGAGGGTTCTTTAGGTTACCTGGATTTGGTAGAGGTGGTGGACGTCCCATCCCTCCCACTAGTGGTGGTGGACGTGGTGGACGTGGTGGTAGTCGTGGTGGCGGTGGACGTGGTGGCGGTGGACGTGGTGGTAGTCGTGGTGGTGGTGGTGGCGGGGCAACAACCCCAGCCCCAACGAGACCAATACCAGAAGTAGGGGGTGGCGGAGCAACTCCCAAAGCCAAACCCGGCGGCAAAACTCCCCCTAAAGTTACTCCTCCCAAAAGTCCCACAGGAAACTCACCACTATCTGGGGCGGGGAATACCATAAAACCAACAGGAAGGGTACCTATCAAGCCATCGATTCCTTGGTGGAAGAAGATGGGCGATGGTATTGGGGGATTCATTAAAGGAGCCAAAGGTTTCCTCGGTCGGTGGGCAGGTCCACTGATCACCTTCGCCATGATGGCGCCAGAGATGAAGAAGATGTATGATGAGAAGAGGTATAAAGACTTAACAAGATATATCCTAGCAGCTGCCGCAGGATCTGCGACCGCCAGTCTCGCGAGTTCGGCTGTGACTGGTCTAGCTGTACTCGCCGGTATACCAACTGGTGGTTTTGGAGGTGTAGCTGTATTCCTTACAGGTATGGCTGCAGCCATGGGAGCAGGTAACTTCACTGCCGGAAAGGTTGATGAATTACTCTTTAACATGGGTCTCACAGATGAAGATCAATCAACAGGAGAACTCCCCAACGAGATACCACAAATAGAAAACCCAGATGAGTTGAGTAATGTTTCATCAAATAAAGACAAGTATGAGGGTGCCTTCGAACATATAGAATCACAGAAGAAACAAAAAGGTGGTGGCATCTTTGATGTACCAGGTCATGGACAAGGTGACCAAGTTCCTATGATGCTTCCTCCTGGTGCATTTGTCCTCAACAGAGTGGCAGCACAGGAGATGTTTGCTCGTGGTGGTTCCCCATCAGGTATGGTCCCCACACTACTAGAACCAGGTGAGAAGGTGTTTATGCCTGGTGATCCGCTGATGGATATGGCGATGTCATTTAACTCGTCATTCTCTCGTTTCCAAACAGGTGGTATGGTGGGACAACCAACCACTGATTCATCCACCGAGAAAGCAACAGACAGAGGTGGAGATAAACTAACAGGACTAGGTGGATCGTCAGCAGTTATTAGTGTTGGTAAGATGTTACAGAATCAAGGTTTTACCGTCAAAGAACACCCCAATTTTGCAGGTAGAGACTTCAACGAAAAAGGCACAGCAAGAGTTGGTGGACATAGTAAGAATAGTCTTCACTATAAGAATCTGGCTGTTGATGTTACTGACTGGAGGGAAGGTAATTGGCAGGCAAGAACAGCAGAACTTGCCGAAAGAATGTATCAGAAGAGAGAAGCCCTCAATCTGACTCAGATTATTCATGACCCATGGGGTTCATGGTTTGCGGGTGATTCAGCTAAAGGTGGTGCTTATGGTGGACATGATACCCATCTTCACCTTGGATTTGCCAGTGGAAAAGCATCAGACAAAGGTTATATTGGACCAGGTAATGCCGATACACCAGGAACACCCAAACAAGAAAGTGGCTCGATGGGTGGACTCGGTGCCGTTTTCGCACCAATCACTAATGCCATCAGTGGTGTTCTTGGTCAGGATGGACCCATAGGTAAGATATTCGGACAACTCACTGATCAAATGAGTGGTTTGATGGGTAAGGTGATGGAGGAAGTCAATAGCCCAGAAATACAAGCTATAACTTCAAATTTACAAAAGGAGATGGGTAAAATAACCTCAGCAATATCCGCCGAAATGGGTGGAAGTTCCCCCCAGGTTTCACCCACTGCACAGCCATCATCACAACACATGAAAGTTATCAGAGATGCAATGGACCCAGAGTCAAATGAAAGTCCCACTGTAGTTCAGGTCATCCCCTCTCAAGAAGAAACCAAACAGGCAACTGTTAGTGGAACAGCCAATCAAAACCTACCACCAGGTTTAAGTACCAGATGTTCTTCTTGGGCATCGGCTGATTACAGGTACGACAGAAGCCTTAACTGTGAGACATTATGAACGCAGCTATAGCATCAGCATCCTTACTTGGATTTGGAGATAGGCCAGCATCGATTGCCTTTCAAGAGTTTGGAATAACTCTCAATAGCATATACACCACACAACAAAAACAACTGAAGGAAGAAACAGCTTCTCGTAAGTCAGTCACAGATGAATACAACAAAGAACGAAGAAGTAAAAAGAAAAGTCAATCCGACTTAGCTGATATTCTTTCCGGTCTTAATAAGACAAACTCAAGTAGATCCAAGTCGGGAGCAAAGACTGGTAAAACTAATAATATCATGTCTAACATCCTACTGGGCGCGGGCGTCGCACTAGCAGGTAAGGCATTGTATGACGCTGTCTCTACACAAGTATTTGAGGGTGTAAAAGATAGTGTAGAGGATATGATAGATCCTATTATGGATGCCTTTGAGGAGGTACTTTCACCGATCAGAGACTTCTTTGGTGGTGGAGAATCATCAAACGAGGGTGAGCCTATAGAACCAGCAAGTGGAGCTGTGCCATCCACTGGGGTTCAAAGTGGTTCGACTAGGGTCTCAACCGGCAAAACACAGGCAAAGGAAATAGAACCGGACGCATCAAACAAAGAAAGATACAAAATAATTTACGATGCAGCCAAGTCACAAGGTGACCCCATGCCTGAGTTGACTGCAGCTCAGGCTATGTTCGAGTCAGATTACCTGAGAAGCACACTCGCAATGGAGGGTAACAACCCCTTTGGACAAAGTGGATCTGGTGATGATGGTAAAGTAGACTATAAAAATGCCAGTGTTGTGAGTTCCACGACCGGATGGGCAAAGTATTCTTCTATTGAAACGGCAATCACAGCCAGAATAAAGAGGTGGTCAAAGAAAACACCACAGGGTAATCCAGGATACGGCACATACAAGTCACCCATGGCAGCCATGGAGGGCATCATTGAAAACTATGCCCCAGCAAAGGATTCTAATAACCATGCCAACTATCTGAGTGGTGTAGAAAGAATCATGAAGGACAATGGGCACAACCCTCATAGGAAACTCGCTAAGGGTGGTTTTGCCAATGGGAAGAAGTTCAAAAAGAAGAGGAAGAAAAGAAAAGGCAATGGACCAAAGAGTGAGGATACCATTGAACAGGGTAAGATAAATCCCCTCAAGAGACAGAAGGGTGGTAAAATCTTTCTTCACTGGGCAGCCAGTGAATATTCTAGTGCATCACCTAACTATCACGCTACCGTTCAGGGTGATGGTTCAGTAGCAAAGACCAGAGACTATAATAGTTTCGGTGGTGGTCACACCTCAGAAAGAAATAGTGAAGGTATTGGTATCAGTTTGGCTGCTATGAAGGGTGCCGAGACTGAAAACTTTGGTAAGTATCCCGTAAAGAAGATACAATATGAGAACATGGCTAAGTTGTGTGCTCAGATTCTCACCAGTTGGGGACACGGACCTTCTTATGTAAATGAAACCAACGTACCAACACACGCAGAAGCAGGAAGACAAGGCGATAGTTTAGGTAACTATGGACCTGTTGCTTGGGGTGGTGATGGTACTAGGTGGGACTTATGGAAACTATATGAGAATGATGCCAACGGTTCTGGTGGTCCTAAGATTCGTAATATGATTAAGGGCTATATGTCTTCTGGCGGTAACATTGAATTAGAATCAGAAGATGCTTCAACTTATATCGAAGGACCCTCCTCACCAAGTTCATCATCAACTGTACCAAATTCAGGCGGAGCAATACCATCGGCACCACCTCTACCACCACCCCCGAAGACATTTGACCAGGCAATTGATGACATAGCATCACAAGCACTAGCCCCTCTCATGGGTCTACTTGGTGCCCTGTCAGGTAGTTCACTACCCTCAGGTCAAACATCAGAAGAAGCACAACCTACAAGTAGTAGTCCAGGGGCAGCCGGTGCCGTCTCAATAACTAACCCCAATGCCCGAGCACTCCTCAATGCCATCTCCGATGCAGAAGGTACCAGTGGTCAACCAAACAATGGTTATAACACCATGTTTACTGGTAAACAATTCAACACCCTGACTGATCACCCAAGGCTAAAACAAAGTGGTGGTGGACACACCTCAGATGCTGCTGGTCGTTATCAATTCCTCAGCACAACTTGGGATAATTATGCTAACGGAAGAGACATGTCCCCATCCAATCAGGATGCCGTGGCTCTAGAGCTCGTAGCGAAGAAACAAGGTGTAGATATCTCCGATGGACTCAGTAAAGATGAGGTCTATAAAATTGGTCGTGAGTGGGCTTCCATTGAAGGTGGACCCAATGGTATTGCTGGTGGAAGTTATAGTGGACAGGCAAAATATAGTGCTGATAGATTCTTAGAAATGTATAAAGCATATGGTGGTCAGGTTCAAGGATTACAGAAAGGTGGGGTGGTTGGACAACAAATAAATACAGGTAAGATGAGGGGTATCCAAAACGCTCATATGTCCAAACTCCGTGACGCACAGCAAAGAATGAAGAGAAAAGGACCGAAAATAATTCAAGTATCTCTACCACCTCTTCCATCACAAGGACCCACAGTG
>Ga0098060_1001159_pt1 | contig 10947 bp, 20 predicted proteins | sample 21_taG_FD_77063 | JGI IMG/M metagenome (GOLD analysis project Ga0098060, IMG submission 77063) | Marine viral communities from the Subarctic Pacific Ocean - 21_ETSP_OMZ_AT15319 metaG | ecosystem: Environmental > Aquatic > Marine > Oceanic | place: Pacific Ocean | collected 2015-01-19 | reverse complement strand
TATACCATATCTAAAAGGATTAAATAATGCAACAACAGTGTTGGCGTCTTCTTGTGTAGCACCTGTGTCTTTAAAGTCAGACAGTTGAGGTTCTACTGAATCTTGTTTCTTACGATCCATACCTTCTATACCTCTGTTAAACTGACTTACTACCACGGGACTAAATTTAAATGTATTCCTAAAGAACACTAACATCTTAGAAGCTCTATCTATTGCTTCTTTTTTGCTAGAGTCTTTTTTGTTCTTATCTATCAAACTGATGTGGTCTATAATAATTAAAGTGATAAGATTAGGGTTATGCGGAGTATACTTAGTAACAATGTTTTGTTTGTTTCTTTCTATTTTACCTCTGCTTTCAGCATAATTCATAATATCACTATACAAATAGTCAGGATTAAGGCTGTTTCTAAAAAACAATACCTCATCCTGCATTACATCAAAGTATTCTTTGTAAGTAGGAATAATATTTCTTACTTCTCTTGGTAGTTTGTGGATACCTCTGCTAAAGATTTCGTTTACATTAGTTAGAATTCCATGGTCTTCCCATATCTTTCTAGCAATAAACTTAGCTATCTTTACAACAGGGTCTATCTCTAAGGAAAAGTAAATAATTTCTAAAGAATAAAAAGGATCTACTTGGTTTCTTAGATGGTCATAAGGATTAAACACATAAGCCTCGTCAACAATAGCAGTCTTACCTGTACCTGTTGCGCCACCCCACGTGTCATATCGTCCTTGTTGCACACCTGCAATAAACTTATTAAGTCTATTAAAGCCCATAGGTAAACCTACGTTTAATCCTTTAACACCTCTATCAATTTCTACTTGTAGTTCTTCCCAAACTTTTCTTCTTCCCATATCAAATTGAGTCTACATGATCGCTACCTTCTTCAGTACCAAATCTTGTTATAAATACTTCCCAGCTCTCCCATCTAGCATTGTTTATTACTACCTCTAAAGAAGGTAGAAACTGCAATTGTGCAGCTATTCTTTGCTTTCTAACAAAAGCTTTAGTAGCTTCTATTGCTAGATCGTGTTGTTTTTTAGAAGTAATTTTTGTTAAGTACTTTTTCTTTATTCTTTTACCTTCTACAGTATCAGAACTTCTAGGACGTAATATCCTATTGCCTACTTTCATAGGATACTCATTAAAAAAATCTAAAAAGTTAATGTCATCAGAACGTATGTCTAATAACTTAGCAACATTTTTAACACTAATAACAGTTTCTGTTATTTTGCTTTTGTGAGAGTCGTCATCTAAAATATATTTAGTTCCTATTAAAGAGTTTCTAATAGAAACAGCTTCTGCATAACTAAATACCTTTTTAATAACATCCCAGTCTTTAAAATATATCAAGTGTAATAACGCAAATTGATTAGGATTAAGTTTATTTCTAGAAAGTTTACTAAAATTTAAATCCATATTCAATTTTTTAAATTAATAATTTTGACTGCTTTGTCTTAATTAAGTTTACAAATCCTTTTAAAGTAAGAGTAGTTATAAGGGAAGGGTCTACTCCTCTCATTCTTTTCTCTAACCACTTTTCTTCTTGAGTATCAGGACTATACAAATTAACAAAGATAGCTTCTTTACCAGGCACATGTCTTACAACTCTACCTAGTTGTTGTATAAATGTTAAAGCCGTAGAATTACTACCTGCTACAATGCCAATAGAGCACTCAGGAACATCTAGACCCTCATTGAGAGCCTTACATGTGTTAATAATTCTTACTTTAGTACGTTTGTCTTTAAATGTTTTCATTACGATATCCTGATTCTTCTTAGTAAGCTTACTATGAAAAGTCAAAGATACATTCCCCAATACATCTTGCAGTGAATCTGCAAAATTAGTATTAGCACTAAAGGTAAGGCCATTTCTGTCAGGAAACAAGTCTACAATGGTTTTTACTGCAGATATTTTGTTAAAGTTATTAAGACATATCTTTTTTCTGTTACGCATAGAGTTATAGTAAGCCGCAGCTTTACCTCTTTCTACATTATCATCAGAAGAAATCCATTCTTTAGCAGTTCTAAATGCCTCCATACCTCTGCCCATTTGCATAGCATAGAACCTAAAGCTAGCATCTGCTTTTTTATAAGCTGCTAGTTCATCAGGCGGAAGATCTACCATTACATTATAAATTTTGTAAGGTGATATCCAGCTATATTTTAGAGCATCTTCTATAGTAATAGTATCAAACACTTTCATACGCTCTAGTATTATATCGTGAAGACCGTCTTCTCTTTCTAACGTAGCAGTAAGGCCTAGAATATACTTATAAGCAGTTCTGTTAAATATTTCTTTAAAAGTTTCTGCAGCATATCTATGGACCTCATCCAGTATAAGTAAATCACAATCGTGATGTAATTTTACAGCAGAGTTAATTACATAAACATCTGCTATCTTAATTTTATTTTTACTTAATTCCGTTTCCCATTGTTCTTTAAGAGTAATTGTAGGTACTACTACAACAACAGAACTAATGCCTTTACGTTTAATCATTCCTTTAATAGCACGTATAGCAGTGTATGTTTTACCAAATCCTGTAGGATACTGAGCTATGCCTCTAAAAGAAGCTAAACTCCATTTACGTAGACCTAGTATTTGTCTGTCGTCTCTAGTCATAATTAAATAATTTTATTAATGTTACTAAATATAAAAACCCTAGCAGCCCCACCCATAGTTTCCATTCTAAGAGTATTCTTATAGTGAGCAAGCTTTTCAAATTCTGCTTTGTTTAACTGCATTGTAACAGGTCTTTTTCTAACATAATCTTCTTGTTTATCTTTATCTTTATCATTAAAACCAGGAACATAATCAGAAAACTTTTCTCTAACCTCTATAGTATGTTCCATATAATTTAAATCATTTTGTAAATGATAAGCCATATCTTTAGCATAATTTACAGAAGTTCTGTCCATTCTAAATAATATAGACACTTGTTCTTCTGTCCATTTAAACTTATAGATTAATATGTTTATTAGAAAATTTCTAGGATCAACATACTTTCTTTTTCTGCTTTTTTGACTTAAAATAGTTGATGCAAAATCTATTATGTCTTTTTCTATAAAATCTTTATTTTCTTTCATAATGTTCTTGTACTTTTTCATCTTTATAATTATCAGCCTCGTGTTCAATTTTTCTAACGAGTTCTTTACTAAGATTTAGATCTTTTATATCTGTATTTTCTATAGTAATAGAAGCCACTTTTAAATCAAACATTGTTTTAGGAGGAACTTCTTCGTGATGCCACTCTTCATAAAAATCTTCTTCTAGTTTTATTGTAGCGTATACTTCTCCAAAAAGATAACTTATTATTATCTCTTCTCCTGAACGTGATATGTCACAATCTTGTACAGTGACTTCTCCTTCAAAAGGAATTTCGTTTAAATAATAAAATAAATTTTTATCAGAATTAGCATTTTTTTGTGCACAACAAAGTGTTGCAAAATCCCAATCTACAAATACTCTTTTTACTATATCAATAGGATATTTAGTGCTACTATCTCTTTCTGATAATACTATTACTTGACTCATAATAAATGTTTTTAATAAAAAAATCCCTGCTATAATTAGCAAGGATTTGATAGCAAATATTCAATTTTTACTATTAAGTTAATTCTCAAGGCATCTCCACGCCTTATTTAGCTCACATCGTATTAAGCTCCACAAGAAAGACATTCGTCATCATCATCTAATTCAGGATAATCAACAATTTCAGGTTTTAAAATCTTTTTTAACTCATAGATACTTTGTTGTATTTCCATATCAGAAAACAAATCTCCAGTTAAATCATTTTTTAACTCCTGTATTCTTTCTTTTATTTCTTCTTCACTCATCTTTTATATTGTCTATATAGTTCTTAGCTTTTTCTAAACTATCTAAACCAGAATCATTTTGAGACTCCCATTCTTCATCTATAATAAAATACTGCTCAAAATGAGGTTCGTAAATTATTTCTATTCCTTTGTATTTTAAAAAAATCGACATTTGTGTTATTTAAAAGATGTATCTGATAGTATTTAAATTAAAGTATTGTGAATATAACACTTTAAATTCATTTATACGCCTCTTTTTATGTTTAAGAGGGTATCTCATTACTCCAGAATTGTTTTTAATTTCGTTACTAAAACGCATAAGTTCTTTAGCAGCAACAGTAGTTTTAGCCATTTGATTAGGATGATTAGTCAATGCAATTACCTCACATTTATTTTCTCCTGCATATTCTAAAACTTCTTCAAATAGTTGTTTGTAATACTCTTGCCACCCAGGATAAAAAATAAGAGGAGAGTAGTTTATATGTACTTCCCATCCTAAATCTTTTAATCTACTAATATCTTTTATTCTAGAAGATATAGATTGCATTTTAGGTTCTAATACATCAGAATAAATCTGAGGCATTACAGATACACGTACTCTAGGTTTTTTGTTAAAGTGATTTACATCAAGTTTTAACAATCCTGAGTATTTAGTAGCCATTGTAGTATTAAGTTGAGGATGATCATCATATAGTTTAAGATAATTATGAAGTCCGTTTGGTATAAACTTTTGCATTAAGACTAAGTCTGAATTACAAGCTATATCTACCATAGTGTATTTAGGGTCCTGTTGATCAGGAAATTTATCATAGTTTTTTTCCCATTCTACAACAGAATTAAATATTTCATCAACATTTTGATTTACAAAGACTCTGTCCCCATTGTATCTAGACATATAACAATAAGTGTCTACACAGCCACCAAAACATCCGTAGATAAGATTTGGAGCTATGCAATTTGCACTATTGTTATTAGGTTTAGTTACTAGAGTTTTAGTTTTTTGATATTTTATCATATCTCATATAATAATATAGCTAAAAACCCTCCTAAAATAAATCCTATAAGCATATAATCATACTTATTTCTTTTCTTTTTTCTTTTTTTAAAAGTTCTACGTTTTTCTTTTTTCCAATACCAGTCTTTTCTGCTCATTTTGTTTAAGTTTTTTAGTGTTGATATATTCAGTCCATTGTTCTTGTTTACGACCGTTAACAAATAGCCATCCTAGGTTTATTTCAAACCAATTATTTAACTTTTTCATATGGCATTTTTATATTTTCTATATATCCTATCCAACATTTGTTGTAAAATCCTAATGTACTTTACATTAGGCTTGTCTTTCAGTTTTTCATCAAGTATCTCTTGACGAATCTGTTCCATCTTTTCTATCCTTTCCATTGTAATTTTGTATTTCCTGTGCAAGCATAACATTATCAATAGAGTAATCATCTTTATGAAATTGTATTTCATGTTCTATGTACTCGTATTTACTATGCTCGTTATTTTCAGTTTCTACTAAATTAGTTAATATCTCACTAAAATTGTCACAATACAAAGCTAAATCACTATCAACATCTTTAATAGTAAAAGTATATCCTCCTTTCTTTTTCCAATACGGAACATCAGTATCAGAGTAATTCTCTAAATACTGGGTTAAAATTCTAATCTGTACCATTTTCTTTGTTTTTACAATAAATTACTTTTTCTCCTTTTATTACAGTAGGATTAAACCTTAGTTTTATTTTTATACTAGATTTATAAAAACCCTCTCTCATTAATTTGACATGTTCTCTAGTAATATCTTCTTTACCCATAAAATCAAAAATACATTTCTCCGATACACCTAGTTCTAAAGATGCGTGTTTAATAGATTGTGTAAAACATAATGCATTAATAAAACATTTGCTTTTGTTTTCATAGATACTAAAGACATTACTAAAGTCATTGTCATAGTGTAAGTTTAATTTTGTCATTAGTGTGTCCAATAAGGTGTTAAGCACGGTTCTGCTTTAAGCGGTACTGTTTTACAAAACACATCGCCAGCATCTTCCATACATTTTTTTAATACTAAAGACAGCTCTTCTGCTTTTTCTGTCTTACATTCTAAGTGTATCTCGTCATGTACTACATTAGGCATCAGGACATCAAACACAAGGTTATGTTTTTCTAAATATCTAAACATATAAATACCAGCAAGTTTGGTTATATCTGCGGATGTACCTTGAATAGGATAATTCAAAGCATCTCGTTCAATACCACCTTTCTTTACAAAATACTCACGTACTTTAGGTTTTAGTGTGTTTCTAAAATAATCAGAGTCTTTAATCTTTTCTGCTTTATACTCTGACCAAAAACCTTTATCATCATACAGTTCCTTGTGTAACGCTTGAAAGTCTTCAAATCCATAAACAAAACATTTTCTTTTGCTTACATCGTTAAATTCAATATAACCGTTCTTTAAAGCTTTATCTTTCTGCTTTTTAAAATAGTTTCCCAGTCCAGGAAATGCTTCAAAGTATGCTTTATACACCATCTCGCCTGTTTCTAAAGGTAAAGATAGATTCCTAGCAATAGTCATACCTACACCGCCATAGTTAATAGCAAAACCTGCAGCTTTAGCCATCTGTCTCAAATCAGGTCTAGCTTTTTTAACATCGTTTAGTTCAATATCAGCCAATTCAGTACTAAATATCTTTTTAGCATTAAATGAATGCATATCTCCTAATCCTTTAGCATAAAACTCTAATAGATTAGGTTCTAACGATTTATTTGCTAGCACTACTTGTTCTTGACCAGAATAATCTGCAACAATTAATGTATTACCTTTTTCTGCAACAAAACAAGACCTTGTTTTATCATCAGAAGGAACGTTTTGCATATTAGGTTTTTGATTTAAACCACGTTTTTTGTTGCCTTTCTGACCACTACTAAGTCTGCCTGTATTCATTATTTGAGTATAGTTAGTGTGTATACGTTGAGTTCTCGGATTAATATAGTCCAACCAATTCTCTCCATATGTAGACACTACTTTATAAGCTTCACTATACTCTATGTATAAAGGCACTATCTTATGTTTATTTTTCTGTGGAGATAAGATACTTTTGTCGATAGAGTCTTTCATCATACCTGACTTCTTATCTTTAACTTTAGTATTTATCCCTATCTTCTGCATAAAAGGTATAACTTGTTTAGAGCTATTCCAATTTATACGAGTTTGCAAAGCATCATCAAACAAGTTCATCTGATTATCAATTAGATGTGGAAACATCTCAGAGTTATCAAATATAAATTTATCTAACTCTTCTGCTTTTTTATCTAGAAACTTCTTGTCTTCTAGACACTTAGCGTTCCATTTATCAACATCTAGTTTAACACCACAATGTTCTATATATGCTAGCACTCTAACATATTCATTGTCAAGACTAATAGACTTTGTTAAATCTAATGTCTCTGCTTTTTCTAATTGCTTACGTTTTATCTCAGATAAATACTTTACATCATCACCTGCATACTTAATAACTCTAGCGCTTAGTCCTTCTCTATGTATACTACCTCTTACGGATTTATCCATATGTTGTTTACAATAGTTCCAAACCAATGCGTCCAAACCTTTTCTTGCAGTAGGTATACCAGTAGTTAAGATACGTTCTGCTAAGAAAGTATCATATATTTTACTAGGTACAATCTTAAAGAAGTATAAAAACTTTAAGTCAAACTTAGCATTCTGTAATAATACAAGCTTACGCTCTATTATATCTTTAAATAGTTGTATATCTACAGTACCACAGTCTATTACAAACTGTTTCTTATCATCGCCCAATTGCAATGATAACAAATCAGAATCAACAGACGGATCAAACCGTTTAGTTTCTGTATCTACACCTATTTCGTCTAACGTTTCTAAATACTTTAGACATTTGTCTACAGTACTAAAACTATAGCCAACAGGAGTAAATAAACTCTGTTGATTAGTAATAAAATATGTGCTCATAGTTATTCGATTAAATGTTCTAAATTACCATTACTAGCCATCCTAGATAGTTTTTCATAGTCTTCTTGTAATATGTGCATCTGTTCATATTTTTCAATATCAGCAACATCATACACTTTATTAAAATGTTCAGCAATTAGTGTAACTAAATGTTCTTTAGACTCTATTACATAATCTATTTGCAATAGTCTTATAAACATTCCGAGCTCATAGAGCTGCGCTTTTTTTCTCTTTGTCTTTTTCCCTATATCTAACATAAAAGTACGAATTAATATTTTACATAAGGTTTATACATAACATATAAAACCACTAAAAAAATAAGGAGTCTTGAATACCTTGAACACCGTTGTCCAAGCAAGACTCCTTATTACCCCTTTAAATTATGACCTGATTCACTCTATCAGTCCATTTCTTTAGTTAAATTAATATTATCAAGGGAACAGTTCTTCGTCTGTTCCTGCTACAATTACGTATTTAAAAACTTTTTCATTGTAAAACACAGTTCCAACATTAGCTGAACTATAATCTACGTTTAATTCAAACTCTCCTGGTACAGAAGTGTTTACATATAAAGTTTTTATTGATTCTCCGTTGATAAAATCTATTGCATACAGTTCTTTTGTAGGTAAGATGATTTCGTAGTTTTTAGGTACTAACATAGTATTACTGTATGACCAAGTATTTGCTATAGTATCTGCTTTGTATAATACTGCGTAAATATTCTCTTCCGTAGCATTTAAAGATTGTCCATATAATAAGAATCTTGTTTGGCTATGTACTACTGAGCTTAATGATAGTAGTACTATTATGATTAAATTTTTCATAATGTTTTTTATTATGAGAGATGTATATCCCTCTGATTATTAATTAAGATAGATAGTACAGTCTTCTACACTTATTCCAGGTATAGAACAGTATTCAGACCTATATAATGTTACTAAAGGTAGAAGTAGTAACTGTTGTACTACTTCTTCTTTAGTCATATTAGGAAAAGTGTCCTCACAGTATATAATCTCTAATGTACTATCCATTTCTAAAAATGTTTGTTTTAACATAGACAATTGTATTAAAGATAAGAAATTTATTATCGTACTCTAATTCTTATTTTTTTAGTACAATTACTATTAGGAGCACCGTGTTTTCTTTTCCACTTTCTTCTTGCTCTTTTTCTTTTGTCATAGATAATACTAGACTCTACAGCAACAGACTTATCTGTTGTCTCATTTGTTATTTCAGTATTAGCTGAAGATGTAAATGATAATAATGTAAATAAAATGATTAATGATTTCATAACTTAAAGTTTAAAAGGTAAATAATTAATATAATGCTATAACTTCTCTATAAGTTTATAGGTTCTGTTGTTAAAATCAGCTTTTACTTTCTTTATTTTTAAAGTAATAACTAATTGATTAACGTGTCTAATAATATCTAGACCATTATGTAACGTGTCTTTTTCTACATAGTCTATTATGTCTAGTAAATTAGGACTTTTGTTTTCTTGTTCTTGATAATGTAAAAAGCTTTTAATACTGTGTTGTATAACTAAACTGTCTACATAGTTTATAATCTCACTCATAGTTAAAAAGATTTTAAAAGTAAAGGGAACTCCGAAGAGCTCCCTATATTAAATTGATTATCCTACAAGTGCTTGTGCAACTGCGTCATCAGTAGATGTTACTGTAGATTTTCTAGCAGTATTCTCTAAGAATGTATGCTTTGCAGTACCAGGCACAACGTCTGATTTTACGAAGATATAATCTCCATCAGATGATAGAATGAAGTCGCCGTCTTTACCTGCACGTTTAGCACGTGTGTCTAGATTAGCAAAATCATACTCATCTCCTTGAGTTGTTTCTGTAATTTGAATATGTAAATCCTGTCCTTGTATTGATGGATTAAGAAGGTTAACCTCCATTGTATCTCCCTCATTAACTAAAGAACTACAGTCAATATCCAATGCAGCCTTGATATCATCAGCCTCCCCTGAATGCCACGCATATCTAGGTTTACCTATGTTAGCAAATCGCTCATCAGATTTGTTCAGTATACCTACAATAGAAGTAGGTCTTAAATTAGGATTTGCAATTTTCTCTGCAAACATTAGTTGTACTTTTCCTCCTTTTACTTTTTTTGCGTTAAGGATTACGCATTCGTTTTGATTCAATTCGTCTAGATTCATCTTGTTTAGATTTTAATTTAGATTATAATATAGCTTTCTTTTATAGCAGACTTGTCAGTTCGGCACATTGCATTCTCTATTATCTGACTTGGAGAGATGGTAACTGCCTAGTAGTAAAAGTCTTACTAACTGTGGAAAGCAGATCACAGTTAGTATTTTTAATTTTAATTAAACTGTTACTAATACATATACTGCATATATTAGCATTGCTAATCCTACTAGTCCTACTAGTATTGATCCTGCACCTCCTTGTTCAGGTGCTCCTTGATTTTCACTCATAATTGTGTGTTTTTTAGATTAATAAAAGGTTAATTATATTTTATTCATTAATTGAACAAAATGGTAGTAGACAAGTCATAAGTACTGTACATACTGCAGACCCGCCAGCTGGAATAAGGTTACCATCAATATGTAATAATATGAATGTTAATGATAAGAATACCATAGCACATATAAAACAAAAAAACATTGATGATTTAAAGAATGAAGTTTTCATAGTGTATAATTTAAAAGGTTAATAAAAAATCGTTAAGTATTATATATCATTTTGTTTTGTTAAAAGTAAACTTAATAGACACCCAAAATATTAGAAATTTCAAATGAAAAAACTGATAGGTATTATCCCGTAGCTTTATACTATGCAATATTATACTAGGAGTAAAATAAATTAATTTAACTTTAGTTTTAGGTTTATATGTTACGTTAAATTTTATAGTCATCATTTTTAATTTAAAAGGTTAATATTTATAATAATGCTATAAAGAATTAAATGATATAGTTCTTTAAGCTTATGATTTATGTGATAAAAGCTGTGGTTAGACCTATAAAGCATCATTACTTTATCGAAAAGTTTATGCAAATATAGTATATCATTAATACTTTACTTACCATAGCTTAGTAACGGTCGATGACTGTGCTTACTTTACTAACATAATCAGTCGGTGACTGTGCTTTTTT
>Ga0098060_1001156_pt1 | contig 10955 bp, 1 predicted proteins | sample 21_taG_FD_77063 | JGI IMG/M metagenome (GOLD analysis project Ga0098060, IMG submission 77063) | Marine viral communities from the Subarctic Pacific Ocean - 21_ETSP_OMZ_AT15319 metaG | ecosystem: Environmental > Aquatic > Marine > Oceanic | place: Pacific Ocean | collected 2015-01-19 | reverse complement strand
CTGTTATATTTCTTTTTCCATTATTAGATATACTAGGTGTAATAATACCTTCAGTTATTGATCCGGTTATAGGATTAATAATGTTTATAGTATTATACTCTTTATTTTTATTATAGTCTAAGTTAATTACAGAACTAGCAATACTAGGCTGTTTCTTTAAAATGTCAACTAAAACATTATAAGTTCTTCTTTCTGGAGATTCTATAGGCTCATTTACAATATTTATTGGAGTTCCTGATTCTAAGTTTTCAGGAACTGCAAACATTAAACTTTTATTATAAACACCTAATGGACCATTGTATAAAAACACATCACCATTTGTTGATTTAACAAAATCTAAATAAGAAGACTGTACAAATTCACCATTATTATAAAGTTCAAAAGGCTGATTTAAATATTGATCTAAATACATCATTCTTGTAGATCCTGTACCATCACCACCTTTCATTAGTGAATTAAAAATTATTGTTTTAAAATTATTAACTTCAATTTCAGTAAGATCATTACTTATATTTAAAATCTTTCTAGCAGACTTTTTCTTTAATGGTGTATTATTAACAGTGTATTCAAAAAGTAACATACCATTTTGAATACTTATATTATGTGCTCTTGCAGAAGGAGAAACTTGTTTCTTTCCGTCTAAGATAAATTGATTTAAGAATTTTATTTTCTTTGCTTTATCTATATTGTTATTAGTTAATACTTCTGCAATTTGTGTAGCAATATTTTCAGGTAACCTAGCTCTATCTATGAAATACTCTTGATTATTAATACTTACAATAGTATCACCATTTTTAAAATTAATAGTATCAGAAGTTAAATTTTGTAAATTAGTTATGACAGTACCTGTATCTTTTATCAAGTTATTTATAGGAACTACTGTAGCACTTTGTCTAGACGCTACACCTCTACTTACTCCTACTATTTCTAATCTAATACCTTGTTGAGATTTTAAAGCCTTGTTTGTTAAGTCATACAAATAACCAACTTCTTTAGATGTAGACTTTGTTAATTGTTCTCTTCCGTACCTATCAGTTGTAATATATGACCCATCTTTATTTTTTTTAATTTGATACAGTTTTTGATATACAGAATTCCCTGTATCATCAATGCCACCATCTTCATTAAAATTAACAAATGAACCAAATCTATCAGTAACTACTACTGCTACTATTTTAGAAGTATCTACTTTAAACCCTTTACTAGTTTTATCTTTTGAGAATCTTATCATTTCTCTATCTGCCTCTGTTAAAGAATTTATATCTAAGTCTTCTAACTTTACTGTTGTTAAATAAAGATCAGTACCTTGATAAGTAATTGTGTCACCACTCTTAGTATTTAAAAAAGCAGCCTGTAGATTATTTAAGGTATTAACTATAGTTAATACTACAGGGTCTTCTGTAAGTTTGTTATAGCTTATAGTTTTCTTTGCTCCTTCTAATTGTTCTAATTCATAAACCTGAGATGTACCAGATAAAGGACTATCTTTTAAAAATCTAGTAGGATTGTTATCAGGAAACTTTGACTCATATAACTCTTTATAAGAATTTAAAAGTTTTTGTTTTGCTAGTGATGCCTTAACTTTTATATCTCCACTTTCAAAATCTTTTAATGTATTTTCAAATCCTTTTCCTGCATGAAAATATTTAATTGACTGTAACCTTAATTCATTAAGATCTACATTCTTAAACTCAACAGGACTCTTACTAATTATATCTATCAGTATATTAGGCATCTGTTGTACATACTGTGCAGCTACATCCTTATCAGCTTTTTTCTTTACAGCATCATAAAAATTTTGCATAAGATTATTAGGATCAAAGTTTTCTCCATCTTCTTTAATCTTACTTGAACTATATCTATATATGTTCTGAATATTTGTAGGGCTTAATGCACACTTTATTGCCATCTCTCAAATTTTTATAAACAAATGTTATCTAATATATTATCCAACTCTTCTCCGGATGATTTTGCTTCTTTATTAATATCATCTTTGTTATCTTGACTTAAAACACCTTGAGCATTTGTTTTAGATTCCTTAAGAGATTCATTAACATCTGGATTTATTTTTGTATCTGCTTCACCAGTTGAATTTTCTGTCGCTTGATAATTAGAAAAGTTCTTACTTATTAAGTCAGAAGAAAGAACAAATGGTATTGCTCCACTCTCAGCTTTTACTAATGTTATTGATTTACCATCAATACCTTTTACAAGAACTACATCATCCTCTAGTACATCATTATTAATATTTGTCATAGCTATTAGTTTTTGTCCTACATTTAATTTTAAACCAGTAGGTATTTTTACACCTTTAAAATCGTTATTATCTTTCTTAACTTTTTCTAATGTATCTACTGCTTCTTGTAATTGATCAACTGAAAAACCATACTGAATAGCTGCCTGTTGTGTGATACCTTTCATGCGTTCATAATCCTCTAATGTATTAACATCATTATTTATTTTATTTAAAAGATTATTAAATACTCTTTGGGTTTTATTCAAAGGCTTACCTTTAGATTCAGTTTTAGTTTCTGTTTTATCTTTTCTTGGTATAACTTCATCAACTAGTTCTTGAACAGTCTTACCTTTTGTTTTTACATTTAATGAAGAGTCTAACTTAATTGTAAATGGTCTTTGATCCGCAGGTAATGATGCTGCCTCTTTACCAAATAATGTGGCACTTTCAGGCTTACCAGCTTCAGTTATATATCCAGCTTCATTATTAACATCATATTCTATTTGTACAGGTAATATTCCTATACCTGCATCTATACCTAACATGTTATATAATAAGTTTGAATAGGCTCTTTGCTGTGCAGTATTCATTATCTTCTTATCTGAAGGCGCTACCTTAAGAGCTTTAGATTTATTTATATTATTGTAGTTATTCCAACTTTTCTTTTTAGATGTTTTTAAATCAACTATAAATACATTACCATTAGTGTCAACAACTAAAGCATCTATCTCTCCTGCTACTGCTCTATTAGCTTCTCCTAGTCCAGTATCTCTTACTACAAGATCTTCTGTAAATATATAGAATTCTCCTGCGTCCATTCTGTTTTTAAGATCTCTAAAGTATCCTGCTTTTTTCTTTTCAGCTTTATCTTCTTTTTGAAACAAATTATCAAATGCTTCTCTAGATATTTTATCAGAATTATATACTGGTTCTTTTCCGGCCATTAACATTTTAAATTGCTCATCAAGATAATTACCTGCTTCTCTACCTGCAATATAAGCATTATTATTTATTGCTTCTTTTAAACTTTCTATAGCAGAAGTTCCTTGTTCTACTTCAATTGGAGGTTTTTCAGATTTTTCTTCTATAATAGAATATTCCCACCATGCTGCTCCTTTTTCTTTTTTAGCCTTACCTTGTTCAACTAATCTTTCCCATAACTTATTAGCTGAAAGATTTTGTTGTGTACTTTTAGACCAAGCAGTTTGTTTTCCACCACTTTTCTGTAACAGATGTTTTCCTAAAGCATCATATAATTGAGTAGCTAATCCTTGACCTTGTAAAGATTCACCTAATCCTATGTTTGTTATTTCAACTCCCTTAGCAGTTTCTTTTCCTGCAATTTTTCCAACTTCTTTTCCTTCTTTATCTTTTATAACATATTCAAAATTATATGTTTTCCCTTCTCCTTTTTCAACAGTGTAACCAGGTCCTACTACATTATCAACTGTTTTTTGTAATGTTTTATTTACATTATCTGTTTGAGTAACAGGAGCTTCTTCTTTTTCTGTCAGTAAAGCTTCTTTAATCTTCTCATATGTGGTATCTGTTATACCATCATAGTTTTTAGTTTTTAAATCTTCAATAAACTCAGTAACCTTTTCTTCTGTTACCTCATCTCCTACTATTCTAGTATAACTATCTACAATCTCTTCTAACTTTGGATGATTAAACTCACTACCTATAGCTTCTCCTGTAACATTAGATACTCTCTCAAAAGTTTGATCTCCTTCTTTATAAGATCCTTCTTCTTGTCTTATGTTTTTATTTTCAGAAATAAAGTTTTCTAATGTAGTTATTGTTTTCTGCATTTCAGGAGACATCCCGGCCTTAAGTCTTTTACGTATAAGTCCTTTTATTTTTTGAATAGATGCTCTGTTCTGTAATATCTTAGATTCTGTTTCAGAAGTTTTATTAGTTAAATTAGAAAGCTTTGATATTTCTTGTACTAAATCTCTTTCTAATTTCTTTAATTGATTTACATTAAGTTTAGTAGTATCTCTTTTTACATTATCTACAACTACTTCAAACTCTTCTGTTTCTCCAATTTGCTCATCTACTTTAGACTTTGTACTCTTAGCTCTATTATACTCAGCTATCTTTTCTTGTGCATCTTTACCCCTTAGATAATCATCAAATCTAGTATCCTGTGTAGCCCCGTCTAGATTAGTGTACTCAAGCATTTGATCTTCAGACATTGTAGCCATAAAGTCTTGTTGTAACTTCATTGCAAAGTTAGCGTCCATAGTTCTTAAATCTTGTGGAGAAACATTTGTTGGAATTAAAGTTACTTCTTTTACTTCAGTTTCTGCTTCTTCTACTCCTTCATTTCCTTCATTAAATCTAATAATAGCATCTTTTCTTTGCTGCTCAAAGTTATCTTTTATACTTTGAAGTTGTACTTCATCAATAGGCGCCTGTTCAAACTTAAATGTCTTAGCTTCTTTAAACTTTTGTTTAGTAGTAGCTTTTTGACCATCTAAAGTTTTTAATACTCCATTCTCATCTTTGATAAACACAACAACACCTTTACCTTTTGCAGGAAGAGCTTTTGCTTTCTCACCTACATTAGTACCATCATTTATATCTTTTAGAGTAATAATTTTTCTTGGGCTCTTAGGTTTAATTGTTTTTACTTCTACTTCAACAGTTTTAAGGTCTAACTTATCAATTGCTTCTTGCTCTTCTTGATTTATTCTGTCCAGCTCTTTTTGTAACTCATTGTCTAAAGTTTGTTCAACATCTTCTGTTGTGTTTTTATTAATCTCATCAGTAAGTTGTTTAGCTCTTACAAGTTTATTAAAATATTTATCATAACGCAAACTTCCTAATGGTATCACCATTTTTTTTGTATTATCAAAAAATTCTTTTGGTGGAACACCATCTTCTAACCATCCTTCTAATTGCTCAGGATCTATAAAGACATTATCATTAGCTAGAACATTTAACAAAGAGTTTCTTACAACATTATCTTGAGCTTTGGTTACTAGTTCTTTATAATAACTTTTTCTGTTTTTATATAGTCTAGTCATCCACTTGTTATTCTTTTCTACATTTCTTAAATAACCTTCTGGACTACTTAGGACATTTATATATTCAGCTAATCTTCTAGACTCATTATCTAACTTATAATAATCAGATAGTTTTTCATAAGAGTCTTCAACAGTCGTATCAAAAAGTATTTGATTATCTTTAGAAGATAAAGTTTTTATATAATCTTTATAAGTTCTTTTTAACTCATCATTAACTTTTCTTTCATTCTCTTCACTTTCTTTCCCGTGTTGTAAATCTAATACAGCATCAATTTCTTCTTGTGTAAGTTCAGCACCTTTAATCTGAACCATTGCATCAATCTTCTCATCTAGATTATTATTTCTAGAATAGTATTTAAAATGTTCTTGTCTTGCATTATAAAAAGCTTCTAAAGATTCTAGTTTTCTTTTCTTATAAGCATCATCTTTTCTTATCTCTGAAACTGTCTCATCTGTTTCAAGAGCAAGTTCAGACTTTAACATTTCAATCTCTTGTAATATTCTATTATTGTTAAAAAGAACACCTATGTCTGCAGAGTTCATACCCTCTAATGGTCCCTTACTGGTAAGAGTATCAGTAATACTTACCATTCTTTTTGAAACATTATCAAAGGTCTCTCCTAAAAACAAGGCATTCATTTTTGATAAATTCCAAGCCTTAGATAATAAAGAAGCATTCTCATACTCTACTGTACCTTTTTTTAATTCACTTAAATTTACAGGGCTTGGAAAGTTCTTTTCTAGATTATTATATCTGGTCTGCATCTTATATGCTTTTTCAACCATGCTATCTATTCTTCCTTGATACTTTTGTCCAGCACCTTTTTCAAAACCAAAAGCTTCTTCAAACTCTTCAGGAGTCATTTGCTTAAAAGAATTAACATGATCAATAAACATATCAAAAGTATTTGAATCTAATGCGGTATATATGTGATTTATAAACGCATCTGATGTAGCATCTTTTGAATCTTTACTACTACCTCTCTTTTTAATTTTTGATAATACTTGTTGATTAGCGTAATTAAAGTATCTAGAGTTATAAAACTCTTCAGGACTATTATATAAAACATTTAATGAATCTGCTACTCTGTCTCCATAACTAGCTATATCATCTTTAGTTTTTTGGTACTCTTCTCTATTGAACATTTTATTATATCCAATCTCCATATACTTAGGTACTGCATTTAAAGGCTTCGCAAACCCACCCATAATAAAACCAGTAGCAAATGTTTCAAAACCTTGTTCAGAAAACTCAGCTTTTAATTCTTTTTTAAAGTAATCTTCTTTATTTGGAAAAAGCATATTAGATTCATATGCGCTTGAACCTCTATTAAAATCAAAAGCAATTCTATTATCAGCCTTGAAAGCATCAATATAATATTTCTCCATTGTTCTTGCAAGAATCTCTTGAGCATTTTCTTGCAAACCTTCCATTACATTTACTTTAAAATAAGTACCTAATGCTGGAAGCCCTTTTGTTAAAGGATACTTAATAGATTCCTTTAATCCGTTTTTAAAGGTATTGGCTACATATTTAAATTCACCTTTAGCTAGATTATTAGCAACATCTTTACCTCTTTCAAACACAACTTTACCATGTTTCCAAGCTTTAACCTCTTGTAATCTGGATAACACTCCTGTTCTTAATCCTGCTTTAGGACCTAATATATTTGGAAAAACAATCTTATTTGTACCATATACTAAACCTGTATTCCAAATTAAATTTTCTGCACCCGCTGATTTAGCTTGTTGAAGCATTTCACCCTGCATTGCATTATCTGCAATATTACCAGTAGCTTCATAATAGTCATTATAAAGTTGATCAAAAACTTGATTTTCAGTAAACCCTGCTTCTAACCTACCTTCAGAAAGCGCTGCATTAAATGCTCTTACATCTCTATAAAGACCTCCTGCAGTATTCATGACAGAAGCATATGATTTTGCTAAACCTGTTAAGTTATTAGGATTAGTTCTATTTAGTCTTCTAGCATTTAACGTAGAACCAAGAGGATTAATAAATCTTCCCACCTTAGTATCCATAAAAAAGTTTCTAGTCTTATTTATATCATTTAAGTCATCTGCTAATTTAGTAGTAGCTTTCATTCCATCAACAGCCTTATCAACATCTTTAATAGCATCTACAGTATTAAGACCTCTTCTTAACAGATTAGCATTAGTTGCAAATAAACTACCACCTCCAGTAATAGGAGCAAGAAGACCAGCAGCAACTTCTTCTAAAATAATTTCTGTCATTATACCTGCAGTATAACCAAAGTTCATCATTGCATTATTAAAAAATGAACCAACACCACCTGTACTATCTTGTCCAATAGCAGTTACTCTTTTATAGACTTCTGCATCAGCAGTATCTGCACTAAAATCACCATGTAACATTTTCCACATACTACGTGGTGCAGCAACCAAACCTGTAGTAACTAAAGGAATAAATGAATTAGTCACCATTCTTTGGTTTCTTTCAAACCAACTTGTATTAGCATTATATACAGATTCATTATCTCTAAAAGGAGTATAACCTACTCTATCAAATTTCTCTTGTCCAAAAGCTGCATATCTATCATAGAAAGCTGCACCGTCAGGTCCATCTTTATAACTATATATAGGACTATAAGAAACATCTGCTTCATTTAACTGAGCATTTATTTTTGTAGTAAGCGCTGAAGCTTGTTGAGCCCATCTTAATCTATCTTCAGGATCACTTATTTTAATGGTATTATAATCAACATCCAGGGATGTACCAACAGGAGGATTAGGAGGATTACCCACAGCATTATCCTGAACAAATTTAGCATCCTCAGTTAGTGATTCAGTATTAGGTAATACAGAATAAAAAGGAGTATTTGGATTATTTTCATTATCAAGAGCCATACCTTTACCGTTGTGATTGATTATTTTGAGGATTATTTAATGCTTGTTGTAATAACATATTTGTCATTTTTACTTCTCTCTGTTTACTCAAATATTGATTATGAACAGCATCAAAGTTTTCTTGCATGATGTTTAACTGATTTTTCATTTTACCCATAGACAGATTATTATAAGGTTTTAGATCAACAGATCCTCTTGTTACACGATAATATGGATTATTTTCAGTTGGCTCTAATAAAATCATTTGATTTATGCTACCTTCTATTTTATATGTAGATCCCTCTACAATTGGTTTTATAGTATAAGTTCCTGCACCGGTTGGATCAATATAAGTATATTCACCTTTCATGTCAGCAATTGTAGCTTCCATTGATTTTTCATTTATACTCCATGCATTTTCTGGTAAGTTTATATCATCAATGATTACATTTATACCATTTAAATCAACTTGTTCTTGTAGGTTTGAACTTATTCCTGCAACATTTACATTTCCTTTTGCAGTTGCTTTTTCTAAATAATCTTTAACATACCATGATGGAAGACGATAAGTATAAGCATCTTTATCATATTTACCCTGAGCAATATCACTTTTAGTAATTGAAAATTCATTAGGTTTACCTGATGTAGATTTAACACCATCAGGATTACTCATATAAGTTAAGTTCCAATCATCTAACATCTTTTTAAGAAACATTTCATCATAACTATTTCTATCTCCATCAAAATATTCAGATGCCTGTTCATCCATTGATTCTAAAGCTGTTTTACTAAGAGGATTAGGACCTGCTGTTATTCTCATTTGAGCACCTGGACCTACATCATATTTACTTAAATCAGTATATAATTTATCAGCTGCTTGAAAGCTTTTACCAGCTGTACCGGTTTGAGGTCTAACAGTTAATCGCATATTTTCTTTATCAGCAAGAGATGTAACTAAACCTTTACCAAAACCTTCTGAAAATAAAGGAGCTGGTATAGGAGATTTTTTAATTGCATTATAAATCTTATCATAATTTTCTCCATCTCTAGTTGTTTCAAATGTAAGACCTCTTATTCCACCTAATAAATCTATTCCTATTTCTGTAGCACTTTTTTCTCCTTCTGGAGCACCTATATCTACAATATCAAAATCAGCATCAGAAATTATACCTGCAGCACCTGTTTTTTTAACTTTAAATAAGTTATTAGCTCTTCCTCCAAATGCTTTTTGAAAAGTTTCAGCACCACTACCACCTATATGTTTTCCATTTTCATAAACATCTGACAGATCCCAATAACCATCTTTATACTTAATAACTTTAAGTGCTTCATCATAAGTCATTACTTTATATGCTCTATCAAGATTTTTAAGTAGTTCATTAGTACCTCTTCCACCTGGTGTATCAGCTAATCCACTACCCATACCACTACCTTTGTTGTCTATTTCCCATTGACCCATTGCTTTAGCCATTGCCTCAACATTTTCTTTAGTGACTCTTGTACCCCATTGCTTATAACCAGTCATTCCATTTAATGCATACTTAGAACCTGCTACATTTTTTAAACCAGGATGGTAAATAAAGTTTACACTTGGTGTACCAGTAAGAGTTGGAAAACTTGCTGCAGATGGTTCAGCCATCCATTCATCTTTTGATTTTAAAGTTCCATCTTTTCTAAATATACTTGCAGGATTCAAATCTTTAACTTCTGAATCTCTTTCTAAATAATCAGTAATAGCTTTTTGTGATTTTACTTGCCAATCTTGAAAAGTGGGTTGCCATTCTTCATATACTTGAGCTCTTCTTAAATATTCTTTAAAACCAGCTTGTTCATTTATTAAATCCTGAACTACTTTTAATTGAGAACCAGTATAGTTTTTAGCAAATTCTTTACCATCTTTAGCTATAGCAGATCCTGATTGTAAAATAAAATGATTTAATTCTGTTAATACTCTTTCAGTAAATTGTGATTTTACATCATCAGATTGACCATCTACCCAATCTTTAATTACATTAAACTTTTGCATAGCTATTGCAGGACTTTCATCCTCATATGCATTAATCTGGTCTTTCATACTTGGGCCAACATTCTCATCAAATAACATCATTCCTATCTCATGATTGTATAATGCAGTCATGTCAAAGTTATCATCATTTATAACACCTGCTTTTAAAAGCGTATTAACCGCAGTTGCAGAACTTATAAAACCTTTGTTAATGTTTTCTTCAAAAGCTTTTTCAGCTTCTTTTATTTGTATTTCATAAAGATTAGAATCTACACTTACAGAACCTCCTGATGCATCTGACGGTACCTCACTAAAATCTGGTTCTGTAACTTCTTTAGTTAACTCTAATTTATAGTCTATTGCATTACCGTTTGCATCTTTAATTTCTTTATAAGTAGCTAGACCTTTATCATGCATATTTTCAAGATAAGCTTGCACTCTTTCATTTCTTTCTTTTGTTTCTTGTAACTGTACTTTAAGAAGTCTATCTTTTTCATTTTCTTCTTTATCAAATTTTCTTTTAGCAGAAGCTCTTTGTGAAGCATACATGTGTTTTACTTTTGCTACTCCATAAGGATTAGCTTTATGAGATACTTCAGCATCTACAGCAATACCTCTATTGATAGCTTCTTGCAAGTCAGTATTTAAATTTCTTTGAGCTACTCCACCGTCTACTATAGATATTAAACTACCCATATCTTCAAATGGATCTACTCCACCATTACTAGTTGTAAGTGTACTTGATTCTGGATTTACTAAATCATATGTTGTAGCAAGTATATCTTGGTTCTTTTGAGCTATATCACGGTTCATTTCT
>Ga0098060_1001154_pt1 | contig 10966 bp, 11 predicted proteins | sample 21_taG_FD_77063 | JGI IMG/M metagenome (GOLD analysis project Ga0098060, IMG submission 77063) | Marine viral communities from the Subarctic Pacific Ocean - 21_ETSP_OMZ_AT15319 metaG | ecosystem: Environmental > Aquatic > Marine > Oceanic | place: Pacific Ocean | collected 2015-01-19 | reverse complement strand
CTTTAGTGCCACCTTTAACCCCTTTCTTAGGATAACCCTTCGAAGCGTTCTCATCAATCTTTACTTTACCACCAAACAATGCGTCTGATACTAGAGGATATGTTTTTGACTCGACAGGCTTGGTCATGCGTGATTCTGTAATTGTTCCAACTTTCTTCATAACTTTATATACTCAGCGCACACGGAGAACTATATAATTATGTAAACTTAAATTATGCCAGCAATCCCATCCCCATCTCCCGCAGGTCAATCTGCCGCAAGCCTCCCTGCCAACCAGGCTGGTGGAGGACAAGGGTACATCCCAAGTGGCTCATGTTCAGGTACCGCGTACACGCACACTCAAGACCTAACTATCTTTTACGAGGTTGTTACGGTTAACAGACCTTCTTCCGCATTTCCTCCAGGTTGTACCGCAGTAAGCGCAATTTCCCTCACAGTATTTGGAGGAGGGTCTAACACGCTGAATCAGTTTTCTACAAGCGCACTTACGACGAGTGCTTGTCAAGGGGCTGCCAATGCAATGCAAGCGCACACAATGGCTGTATCCTCGACAGACACCACCTACGCAGGAACAATGGGCGCACACGGTACAATTTACACTCTGTCCGGGGGTTACACCAGACGTTGGACCCAAATCGGCGACGTCGCGGACCAGGACTTCCGCTGGTACACTAACGCTTTATTCCCGATTGCCGGTCTCCCTACTGGCTGGGCTCATAACGTGACCATGTCTAACTCGGTCGCTCGGAGTATAGTAAGGCAACTGTGTCAGGGAGGTATGGAATATTCGATGACTGGAGTAGCGCCCCCTCAAACCTCTGTAGTTTGGCCGCTGTTAGATTTTGGTCTTATAGACTTGTAATTTAGATAACCACATATAAAAAACCCAGGAGGCTTTCACTTCCTGGGTTTAGTCTTTTTACGGGGACCACCCCAAAGAGCAAATATATATTTAACCGAATAGCATAACAGACTGAGCCTCTTTAGCTTTTGGAATAGTTACGCTTAGTAACCCATCCACATAAACCACCTTAGCTTTCTTAGTGTCATATTGCTCATCTACATTAATAGAAAAATCAACATCTTTTCCGCTTATCCCACGGTGCAGCACGCAACGCGTGTCTTCCTCTGCATTTTTTGAGGCACGTACAGTAAAGGAGTTCTTACCCCCGATAACCTTCACCTCTTTCTCCTTGTAACCCGCAAGGGCAAACTCAAAGTGTAGTGAGTTTTGGTCTTCCGACAGGTAGCAGTTGCTAACTGGGTATTTCGGCAATCTACAAGCTTCTTTAACTTGTTGTGGTTGGAACTCCGTTTCGAAGCTCCCATGCAGCTCATTGAAGAGCCTATCAAAATGTGTAAAGTAATGATTCATAATTTTTATTCCTCCTTTCGGCAGGTGTTAGAAGACTAATTATTTTATTTGTTACGTCCTCTGTTTTATGGAGGGTTTTATCCACCCCATCGATTTCGACAATCAGAGAGTACCCTGATTTGCCAAGTGTAGCTTTATATAGAGAGGTACAGCGACGCATTAGTATGTTATACCTAGCACTGCCTTTCTTAAGCTTCTCCTTCGTTATAGTCTTGTAAGGCTCCATTTGAACATAAACTTTCTGCGAACTTATAACGTGAACTGTCTGACCCTCGACGAAGTTCTTCAGGTTTCCGTGACGGACTTTGTTCGCTTCTATCCCTTTAGGACTAGATAATACGAGACAGGTAATTAAAAATAGTTTATGAAACATGTTCGGGAAAATACAAAAATGGGGTTGTTAGGGGAAAACCAGTTTCCCCCTATGGTTAACTCTCATCTCTCTACGAAAAGACACTACGCGCTTTCACAGTGTTTTGGCGCAATAGCTCAGAATAAACCATCGGTTATTTATATATGTCCTACCAAAGGGGTTAATATTAACATCCTTCCTCTGATTATCATCAACAAAATAAAGTTTGTACTGGTAATACCAAGTAAAAAGTTTTTTACTTTACTGACAAAGGACGAAAAAGCAATTTTAGATTCCGCAAGCGCCTTAGCAGAAAAAATAATAATTTTAGAGACCAAGACTTCGAACCCTTTAGATTGGAATAAAGATTTAATCGCAGGAACCAAACGGGTTATAGACTCTTCAGACTGGGTAATGATAGCTCACAATCAAAACGAGGAGAACGAAGCTTTCGCAGACCTGTGCCTAGAGTTCGAAGGGGACCCTACTCCGGTTTTGGAAGTTGGCTTTGGTCAGGAAGAGTAATCTCGAGGAAATCATCTCCATACATTTTATGGAAAGCTAAACGGCTTTCATTCCACTCCTCACTCATTGCACCCTCACCTTCTGATGAGTGTAGAACCATGAGAGGAACTACGTGGTTCTTTCGCCCTTTACGATTAGCTTGTAACGTGTAGTACATGTCGTAGTAATCCCAATCGGATGAAAATTCTTTTGGTTTAGCGGTTTTTATATTATTTAAAGTTGCGCCTGTGGTAATCAATAACAACCCGTCTAAAACCTCCGCTTCTCCGTAACCTCCGTAGTACGTAGGGAAACACTCGTCAAGGCTATCGCCGTGCCACACGCACCCGCGCAGGAAGCTGTCGGGATGAGGGTATTCCCTGCCTAGCCCATGCCACCAACAACTCGTCTTGTTTAGGCGTTGGGGACCTGCGATACCAAGAAACCCTACATCCTTCGTAAGATTATTGTCTACAACCTCGTTAAACATTTCAGGAGTATTTAAAATTTGTATGTCATCGTGGCACATAATAACTTTATCTTTTGCTATAATGTTATTATCTTTAAATGCTTTTGAGTAAGCTTCAAAGATAGAGCTCTCATTTACTAAGTAATGGACGACCCATCCTGCTTTCTCTAAAAAAGTTTTAATTGGACGCTCTTTCGCTTCGCGGGTAGGTATAAAGGCAAGTTTTCGCATGTCTATATAATAGTGTAACCATCATGAGTCCTGAAGAAATAAAGCAAGAATTTTTGAAATGTAAGGAAGACCCAGTCTACTTTATGCGTCATTACATTAAGATTGTCCATCCCATACGCGGGAGAGTAAACTTCGATTTATACCGATTCCAGGAACGTATCATTAACGAGTTCAAGGAAAACAGGTTTAACCTGATGCGTAAGTTCCGTCAGGCGGGCGCCACAACAATCAGCGCTGCATACGCTCTTTGGTACATCACCTTTAATAACGATAAGAATGTTATGGTGGTATCCATTGGTGACCGTGAATCTAGAGATTTTCTAGACAGAGCTGTTAACATGTATGATGATTTACCTACCTGGTTGCGAGCACCGGAGACGGAGCGCAACAAGCACGTTCTTAAACTTTCCACGGGAAGCAAGATAAAATCTCAACCTGCTGGTGCGGGACGTGGAGAGTCGGTATCCCTACTCATTGTGGATGAGGCGGCGTTTATCGATAACATGAGAGAGTTTTGGATGGCTATCTACCCAACAATCTCGACCGGTGGTTCAGCGTGTATCCTTTCTACGGTGAATGGTATGGCTAACCTATATTACGAGCTATACCGAGACGCTGAGCTTGAAAAGAACGATTTTAACGTAATTGATATTCATTGGAGGGAGCACCCCGAATACACTGAGAAGTGGGCAGAGCAGACGAGAAGTAATGTAGGTGAGCGTGCGTGGTTGCAGGAGTACGAAGGACAGTTTCTTGGTACGGGTGAAACCTTTATTGACGGTGGTACATTAGACCAGGTTAAGATTAGCACTACTCCCGAGTTCACCAAAAAGCATTACAACATGATGCGTATCTTCGAGGAGCCACAACCCTACCACACTTACCTGATAGCCGCGGATACTTCTTTCGGACGAGACAGGGACTACTCAGCCTTCCATATTATAAACTTGTACAACGGAACCCAGGTAGCTGAGTTCTATAGTAACCGTTGCGGATTGAACGAGTTTGCTCGAATCATGTCTGAGGAGGGGTTACGCTACAATACAGCGTTTATATGCCCAGAAAGAAATGGTTTAGGGTTAGCCCTTATCGAGCAATTATTTGAAGTGCATGAATATGAAAATATGTGGTGCGACGACAAAGGTCAGATGGGGTACTTGGTAAATAACAAAAATAGAGATATTATGTTAAATACTTTACAAGAAAAATTAAAAACTTCAAAAATAAAGATTAATTCAGAGAGAACTTTTAAAGAGCTAACTACTTTTATAATAAGTAAATCAGGAAAAATCAAAGCAGAAGATGGTTTTGCAGATGACCTGGTTATGAGCCTAGCTATCGGTGCTACTATTATGGAAGACATTGTAGGCAAAAGCCCAGTTCCTATAGTTATGGGTGACTTGGAAAAACCTTCTGGCAAAGAAAGTATAGAAGGTGGTTTCTCCAGGGGTACATACAATAAGAGCCAGGAATTTGAGGATTACAGAAAATGGATTTAAACGATAACAACAACGAAAATCTCGAAGAGAACGAGCAGTTAGATGAGAATGCAGGTTTTACCGCATTCCCTGGGTCACGTGGCTATAACCAACAGGCACCTTTATCCGGAGCATTTGCTGCGTTCTTTAAATCATTCTTTACAACAAAGAAGAAGCGCGGTAGACCTGCCGCCGCTAAAGACCCATTTAGAGGGGACGTAGTAAAGCAAGCAGACGGGGAACAGGACACCTCTATGGGTATTGGTGTATCCAAAGGCGGAGTGCAATTACCTCAAGTTGAGTACGAACGTCGTCGCCGTTACCAAGATTATGAGGCTATGGACGAGTACCCAGAAATCGGAGCCTCTCTAGACATCTATGCAGATGATGCTACTCAAACCCATCTTGATGGTCACATGATTGAGGTCCAGACAGAAGTCCCCGAAATTGCGGAGGCTGTAGAAGCTTTTGTCCATGAAACGAACTTAGAAATGTTTATGTGGGATATCATCCGTAATATGTGTAAGTACGGCGATTGTTTTTTAGAAAATATTGTGGATTTAAATAATCCAGACGCAGGTATCCAAAGATTGAAAGTATTGAACCCTGTATTTTTATTCCGTCGCGAAGATAGATTCGGGTATTTGAAAGGATTCATCCAAGAAGTACCAGAGTCCACCTCCCAAGCATACAATCAAGGCATGGGGCACATTAAAAAGAAGAGTATTATCGACTTAGACCGTCACCAACTGGTACAGTTTAGGTTGCATAACTCAGACTCTAATTATTACCCTTATGGGAAATCTATTTTGGCACCTGGGGTGCGGGCGTGGAAATCACTACGTATGATGGAAGACGCGATGTTGATTTATCGTTTACACCGAGCTCCAGAGCGCCGTATCTTCTATATTGAGACGGGCAACCTTCCTCAATCTAAAGTAGAGATGTTTATGGAACGCGTTAAGCAGAAGTTCAAGAAAGAGAAATTTTACAATACGCAGGAAGGCGCAGGTGATGAGCAATACAACCCTATGTCAGGAGAGGAAGATTTCTTTGTCCCAATAAAAAATGGTCAAGGAACAAAAATCGATACCTTACCAGGAGCTCAGAACTTAGGAGAGATTGACGATGTTAAGTACTTCCGTGATAAGGTTTTAGCTGCAATGAAAATCCCTAGAGATTTTATTGTAGAGCATGACAAGTCTCCAGAACGTAAAGGCAACCTAGCTCAGCTAGACGCCAAGTTCGCTAAAGCTGTTATGCGCGTACAACGTGATACAGAAGTAGGTTTGAATACTTTAATTAAGCGTCACCTAAATCTGCGTAAATTCCCAGCACAGCTGGTTCAACAGCTTCGTATTAAACTCGCTCCGCCATCCGATATGGCTGAGAAGAGGAAGTTGGAGTTATCAGAACAACAAACACGTGTAGTCCAAGCGGTTAAAGGTTTGGAGATGTTCTCTAAAGAGTATATTTTTAAGAATTTCTACAACTTCAACGATAGAGAAATTGAAGAAGTTAACCAACAACGTGAGGATGAGACTGCTGCTGACCAAGAGCAACAGGCGGCGGCACAGGGCGGTGCACCAGGTGCACCTCCAGCCCCAGGAGGTTCGCCTGCACCGGCTCCAGGAGGTTCGCCTCCACCAGCTCCAGGTAAAGCGGGACCCGACCAAGGTGGGGGACCAGGCGGTTTAGGAGGAAAACCAAAAGATACACCTGAATAATTATCGCAAAGAGCTAGGTTAGGAGCTCTATATAAAAACAGAACCAATTTTAGAACAATGAATTTAAAAAACCTTTTTAATAACCGTAACAAGAATTTCGCTCGTTTAAACGAGGCAGGTGACTACTTAGGTCGTCGTCTCAGAGAAAATTTAGTTATTTACGATATAGATGACTCGAATAACCGAGTTACTTATGTAACAGAATCTAGTAACCTTATTTCTTGTCACTACAAGGAAACAAACAGTAAGCTTACCTTAGAAAACTTTAATATTGCGGGTCTAGGCGAAATAATGTCGGACGACGCAGTAGACTCTCAGGTTAAAGGTAACATTCATGAGTTTGTAACAGGTCTTGTAAATGACCGGTACGACAAAGCAGAATCTTCTTTTGATGCAATTGTGGAAAGTTTTACTATGAGAGCTAAAATTGAGGAGTCTCGTAAGAAGCTTAACAAGAAAATAGCTCGCTTTGGTGATGCGTACAACATAACCGAGACCAAGTCATTTAGTAAGTTCGAGGAAATTTCTCCTATGCTTGAGAAGTTTTTAAAAGAAAATATGGAAGACCTACAGGACAACAGTAAGCTTATCGAAGGTCTTCGTCTATCCAAGGTGGTAGGTGATACTTACGACCTTCCAAGGTTAACCCTTGAAGGTTTGTCTAACGAGTTTATCGTAGTGCCTAGCAATACCCAAAAAACACTATACGAAATGGTATGTGAAAAAGAGTTAGTGCGTAAAGAGCTTATGGAATCCAAGGAATCATTCTCTCGCATGTGGGCACGTAACGGACATATTTCTAACCTAGCTTCTAATATTTACTCAACGGATGCGGTAATTAAAGCTGCGTTGCACGAGGCTGTTTTGGATGTCCCATATGTAGCTCTGTCTAATAAAGTGGATTTATCAACGGTTATGGAATCTGTATTTCATATCACTAACCCAGGAACTATCTCCCAAAAAGATATCCGTGAGTTTGTAGGTAAGATTTACGAGTTTAAGAAGCCACTAAAGGCTGAAGTTATTACCGCTCTTAATGAGAAGTACGGTGTAAATGTCCAAAGCCTACGCTTCGTACCTTCTTTCAAAGGATTGGCTGAAGTTCAGTCTGAAATCTTTTCTATGCTAGGTGAAGCAGCAGGTGACGGTGTACTAGCGGATGTGCTTAAGGAGTTCTCCGTATGCATGTCCCGCAAAGGTGGTGTGCAAGTTTTAGACATCTCTAACATGCTTTCTAATATTATGAAAGAAGCTAACTTTACAGTAGTAGACATTGACGAAGACTTCGAGATGAAAAAGCTATCTGATTACCTAAAGAACAATCTTCAGGATAACCAGTACTACGGTGATGACGATGACCTGTCTAACGACCCAGGCGAAGGCAGCACTGCTAAGAAAGGTTCTAAGTCTAAAACTAAAAAGGGCGCTAAGGATTTTGAAACCAAAGATGGTAAGTCTAACTTCGGTGGAAACAAAGGTGATATTAAATCAGCAGACCGTAAAGAAGATGATGATAGTAAGCTAACCGCTGATGAGAAGGGAGATGTCGATTACAATGATAACGACCTTCCAAAAAACAACAAGGAAAAGAAGGGCAAGAAACTTTCCAAGAAGCAAAAAGAAATGGATAAGGACGACGATGGCGACATCGACGGCAAAGACCTAAAGAAGCTTCGTAAAGAAGGTGTAGCGGAAGCCGAGCGTGAAGTAGCACAAGACGGCGAAACTGAAGAGAAGTCTGAGAAAAATGCAGAAGAGGTAGCCGCCTTTAACGACATGTTTAATAAGGTGCAAGATATCTCTAAGAATATGAAGCTCGACTTGGAGCCAGATGAAGAGGAAGCAGACTCAGCTGACCCAGACCCAACACCTGAAGAGGATGCAGAGGTAGAAGCAACTGAAGAACCGGAACCTACTCAGTAAAATAACCTTGTTTAGTCCAGTTAATAATATTGGATACAAATAAAGAACGCATGATAAGGAGCTCAGATATTAAATTATCGAGCTCCTTTATTGTTTCCTCCGTTACCTTCTTACTTTCACGCATATTTTTAAGTTGGTCCTCTAATATGGTCAATCGCTCCTTCGTATCCGGAGTAAAATCGTTTAGTTTCTTAATTTCAATTTTTTTATTTTTCATGTTTAATCTCCAGTCCTAAGGACTTGTAGGATTTAATCCTTTCCTTAGCATGTTTTTCGAGGTAAGGAGCTCGGTCAAAGAAGTCGTATATAAATACTTGGTTTTTGGATTTATGTATCCGTAAAGCGCGACCCATTGCTTGAAGGGTAGCAATTTCAGACTTCAACCCACGAGCATTAATCAAGTGAGTGATTTCTGGGATGTCAATTCCGGTTTGCATGATAGTCGTACCTATTAAAACAGATATTTTGTCATCCTTAAAGGCATTAATGGTCTTTTTTCGGGTGACAAGGTCATCTTTCCCCTCTAATTTAAAGGAGTTAGGGATTCTCTGGTGCAGAATCTCAGCGTGCTTCAGGTCTTTCACTATTATAAGAGTTCTCGACCGGTTTTTTTGGATTTTTTCTGTTAATTCCACAATCATATCATTACGAATATCGTTTTCTGTCACAAATTTCTCGTAAACCTCTCGATATGACAGCTCTGTGTCCTCTACAGTACCAGTATCCTTCATCGGAATTATTTGAATAATCGGCTCGGTAAGAAATCCATCGTCAATCAGACCTTTAGCGTCGACCTCCTCAAGCACTCTACCTAATCCTGAGATAAGATTAAGGCGGCTCATCGGGTCACGGGGTACAGTTGCTGTCATTCCAATTCTATAAGCTGCGTTAGGGAAGGACTTTATAACTTTTGTAGCTACTTTTCCTTTAGCAAACTCATGCACTTCATCAAATATTATAAAATCGGAGGTTTTTAGGTGAGTATCAATAACTTTATCGATTGACTGGACAGTGCATAAGGTCATGGGTTTAATAATAACGCCATCTCCGAAAGCTAACCCTACGTCAATACCCCATTTATGAAGGTCGTCGTAGGTTTGTTTGAGCAACTGCTTCTTTGTGAAGAAAATTAAACCGGTCTTACCTTCCAAAGCTTTCAAGATACCCCCTAGAATTAAAGTCTTGCCCGCGCCCGTAGGAGCTTTAATAATACAACCTTTAGCTTTTAAAGCATTTCTAACCATTGATTCCTGGTAATCACGTAAGGTAATACCTGGTAATTCGATGTCATCTGAATGGGTAGCATTACGAGAATCCTCTATTTTGTAGTCTATACCTAAATAAGTGAGGTCTTCCTCTATATGAGATAAAAGACCCGTACCAAACTTACCAGTTTTAGAAGAGAAGAACGCTTTCTCCCCATTCCAACCATGTTTTCTGTACGCAGCAGAATAGTTGTACCCAGGAACCTTAGCACTATACTTCTTTTCTAACGTTGTTAATAATTTTTTATTATCTGTTTTTAAAATAGATGAATTATTATTGATAATTATTGTTACCATAATACTATTATAGTATTAAAGTTTTTATAACTTATAAAATTATGACTCAACCTACTAAAGAAAAATCTCTTATCGAGCTTGCAAAAGAACACATGGAAAAAACAGGTGCTGACCCAACACAAGGGGTTAGTGTGCCAGACGCACCTTCAACCTCGGCAGGGGAAAGAACCGAAATTCCCGCGGAGGATTTGAAATTTAACTCCCCGAAAGAAGAACCTAAAGAAGTGGTTAAAGATGCCTTTGACGGTACTGTCGCCTCTGCAGTAAGTGACCTTCTTAAGAATGTAACAGGTGGGGATGAGTGGATAACTTTAAATCTTCCTTCTCGAGGTAAATCCTACCGAGACCACGAAGGTGTGGTTAGTATTAAAGCCTTTACCTATCGAGAGGAAAAGAAGTTACGAAGCATTAAAAAAGTAAACCAAGCTAATAATATTATAAAATCTTTATTTGGGGACTGTGTAAAGGGTTTAGATTACGACTCAATGACTTTAGAGGATAAAAACTTTGTCTTGTTTAAGTTGCGCGAGATTTCCTACGGTGATAAGTATGTAATTACTGCCGTTTGCCCTGATTGTACAGCAGAAAACAATCTAAACCTTCTTATTAGTGAGATTCCAGTGGAGTATGCAGGTGATGATTTCGAGGAGCCATTAGAAATAACCCTCCCAGACAGTGACCAGGTAGTAAAATACGTTAGCCCCCGAGCAAAGGATGAGACTTACATGGAGGATATGGTAACACTCACAGAAAATCTATGGCGTTTCGCATTATCAGTGGGAACACATTCGGATAAAAATATTTTACGTCAATTCTTTGAGCAGACTACTGTTAGAGATATCTCATTTTTCCGTGAAAATCTAGCAAAAAGCCATTATGGGTTTACGAAAAAGGTTGCTTTCGATTGCGCAGGCTGTGGGGAGACCACAGAGACTTTCGTGCCGTTTAACGAGTCTTTTTTCTCCGTGAGCTAGTTGTTCGGGGGGAGAACCTAGCGTCTGAAGTATACTCCTTAATAAAACATGCCAACTTTACCCTTCATGATATGCATCTTATGACGGGAGAGGAGAGGGGTGAGTTTATGAATTTATTGGTTGAGGAAAGCAATCGAGAGAAAGAAGCAATTGAGTCTGCTAGGTCCTCTAAATAAATAAGACATGACTACTTTCAACGATATCACTGTAATAAATAGAGCGAACCGCCCTTCTCCTATCAGCCCATGTAAACTAGACTTTATATGGATTAAGGATGGTAGTTACCAGAACCCATTTCAGGTATGCTCAGTACACATTTTCCCAAATACACAGTTTGGGTCTCCTAACCCTTATGTTAACCTAACAGCAGG
>Ga0098060_1001150_pt1 | contig 10982 bp, 20 predicted proteins | sample 21_taG_FD_77063 | JGI IMG/M metagenome (GOLD analysis project Ga0098060, IMG submission 77063) | Marine viral communities from the Subarctic Pacific Ocean - 21_ETSP_OMZ_AT15319 metaG | ecosystem: Environmental > Aquatic > Marine > Oceanic | place: Pacific Ocean | collected 2015-01-19 | reverse complement strand
GGAGTTCCAGACCATATGACTTTACGCTTGTTCGGATGTAACGCATAGTCAATAGCCGAGTAGACCGTGTTTTCAACATTTTCAATAATCGTAGCGGACCTAGCATCTTCATCACCGAGTAAATCATCAAGTACAGCAAGTTGCGGTCTCGTATTCAATTCAACGGTTCCACGAACCCCTGTTTTGGCACCATGCCCCGTCACTACAAACTCTTTGCCTTCTGCATTTTTAAAATACCATCTAATATCTGTAAATCTAAATTCAGAAATATATTTTTTTAAAAATTCACTATTCTCACATCTACGCTCCATACGTAATCGCATCTTTTTAACCCCATTTTCGATACTATCAGATACGTAAAGAGCATAGTCTACAGACCCAAATCCAGGAATCGCCCCATAAACAGATAGATACAAGAATAAATATTCAGCAAAAATAGTGGTTTTAGCTAAACCACGGGCACACATATTAGCTGTATTCTGCGTTTTACCTGCTATTTTATCAATCATCCTGTAATGAATAACAGGTGTCTTATTTTCTTCGCCCTTATCTCCGTTAACTAACTTAATAAACGAAATAAACTCTAACGCAAACTCACTAGGAACATAAGTCGGGTCATCAGTATAATCAATATCGTTAAGCCATTGATCTACGGTCTTCTTAATCGGCATCTTCAATTACCTCATAAGTTGTTTCGGGTAAGAGTGGAGGTGGGGGTGGTGGGGGTATAGCTGCTTTTCTAGCTAATATTTCACTATGCGCAACTTCTTTAGCACTAGACTGGCCATTTAGAATCATCTTAAGCTGCTGTTGTGCCAACGCTTTAGTAGTCGCCCGTAAATCATCTACAATATCGTTATTATAATTAACCTCCAGCTCAATTTTTGCTTGAGCAGGAGCTGCTAAATTAGTAATTAAACTCTCAGCTGCTTTCTGTCTAACCATTTCAGACTTAGCTGTACGCATTAATTCTGCCTGCACGTTAATAGCTTCCTGATACGTACCCGCATTTAAGATATGCGTAGGTATCATAGTCTGCTCTAATATCTTAGTAATAAGCCCTGTTTTACTATAATGATCAGCAAAACTCGCAATATCCGAAGCTGAAGAGCCCTTATCTAACAAATTCTGATATCTATCTGGGAATACCTTGCTATACGCAGTAGAGGCCTTATCTCCCATTAGCTTAAGAGATACGAACTTAACAGCGTTAATATAAGCAGCTAAGGAGTGCTTACCGTTAGCTAAGACAGAAGCGTAACTTAGTGCATTATCTCTAAATACTCTTCGTAACTCACTATCAGACTCTGAATTAATAATAGCTACAACTTCATCTGTTAAATTGCGCCTAAACCTCTTATCCGGTAAAGCACCTGCTAATTGCTCTTTAGTTAAATAATCAGTAGTCTCTAAATTAGCTTCTACATCTTTTAAGTTACTTAACTGCATCTTGTACCTCATTCCATTTATGAATTAACTCGTTATGAGAAATGCCCTCTGCATAGCATTCATGGGGGGATACCATCCAGGTAGCTTTATCTACCTGTACTACAATGTTATTATCGACTAATTCCGCCCAATATTTGTCCCAAGTTCGATAATCTTTAATCCAAGAAATCGCACTCATAAACTCCTTTTTATCTATCTCATTGTTTTTATTAGATAAAATAGTTAATGGTAAGAGCAGTGCGCATGCTGTCTTACTTAACGGAAGTGTACCTGGCGTTTCTAAGTTAATATATTTACTCATTTGTTCTCAAAGCTATGAGTTGCCTTTCTATGTTTCATAGGTTTATATTCTAAACATCTAAATTCTCTAGCTACAGGCATCCTAATACTTAAAGCTTTTGCAATAGCCTCACTACAGTTTCGCTGTATTTGATAAGTTTTTAGTACTTCCATATGGCTAATCCCACTTGGATTAGCTGTTGTTCCGAATATAATCATAACTAAAACCCAAGCATACATAATGTCTCTCCTATAACGGGTTTATCTCACCTATTTTTTGCACGACTTAAACCCTTCCTGTTTTGTCTATGTTTAGGTAAAAAATCCGGCCATCGAGATGCAATACTTCGAACAGATTGCCGGGTCATATTATAAACCCGCGCAACAGTAGCTGGGCGATTCCCATCGCTTAATGCCTCTAAAATAGCCGCATGCTTATTACTCGGTTTACTAAGGCGTTTGCGTCCTCTCATCTTTCAGCCCCTTACTAGTTTGAGTATCCCACATATGTTTAACTACATAATAACGTTTATCGTCCCCATTAAACATAATATCTGGGTTAAGCATATATTCTTTTTTCGTGTATTTCCTAATAAAATCTAATTTTTTAAGGGCCCTTAGCCCACGATGAAAATCATGCAACCGAACTCCTGACATCTTTGAAATAGTTGCAGGAGTCCCAATTACCATATTCATCCTATTAATATGATACATCATTTTCAGTAAAACCAAAGCCGCTGAACTAGTCAACTTAGTCTTAGCTAATAACGATGCAGGCTGGGTTCCTAATTGTAACTTATTAAACATTATTTTTCATTTTCCTGTCATATTGGCATTTAGAGCAATAATGTAAATTAGTTGTCGGATCTTTACATCCTCTACATGGATGAGCTTGGAATTTACGTGACTTCAGTATCTTCCCACTGTAATCAACCTGTGGTTGAATAGTCTCTACATAATTTCCTTCTCCATCATATATTTTTACCTCATGAACCATTATTTCCTCCTAAGATGAACTAAGTAATAATATCCCTATAATAGCTAAAAACCTACAAAATGCAACATTAAACTTAAGTTAATTCTCTATATAGAGATTAAAGTACCCTGTTTAATCTCATATGTGAGATTTAACTTTTTATAACTTATTATAAATAAAGCTCTAACTCTCCTTTAAGAATAAGAAGCGTCCGCCAGACTTCGCAGAGCCTTCCGCTGGCGCTCGGCTCTGCTCGTCTTGCGTCCTTATTAAATAGAGTAAAGCTCTCTTTTGGTAAGTTTGGTAACTTCTCTACTTATCCACCGTATAGCTAATATTCTTATTATTATTATTAATAATTACTCTATACGGTCTATAACTAAAATACTTACCAGAATTACCAACTCCCCCAAAGCCCGCGTGAGATTTTTTATTTCTAGGTAGAGGTTCAGTACTAATTGGTCGGGAAGTAAATCAGAGATTTACCCCCCGCCCTAAAAGATTAAACGATCTTTACACACTCCCTAACAGGGAGCAGGAGAAATAGCCACTCCTATACTCTATAAACTTGGCTAATCTATAACAACGGAGGTTAACATGTGGTCTGCAATCGATACTTTTTGGTACGTCTTTGAAAAAGCGCTTGGTTGGATCAAGCGAATCATCGACATCGGAGATATGGCTCTAGATGTAGTAGAGATGGTATTCATCGATGTCAAAGATAATACCAAGAAGGGGCTTAATAAGCAGAAAAAGACATCTGCTAAGCCAAAACGTAAGTCTAAGAAGAAGGCTGCGTAAAAGAAGTAAAGTCAGGGACTCTACATCCCTGGCTTTACCTTTTTTTACACATAAAAAAACACACCCAGAAAGTGCGTTAGAAAGTGCCATATCTTTCTCCTTTCTAAAATACTTGCTAAATCAGAATCAAACCCAAGCCTCGCAGGCAACAGGATGCATTAAGCATTCAGAATAAAGACTGGACTTGACTGGTCTTTATTCAGGGGACTTTTCCCCATACAACGCCTAACTTAAGGAGATTACGTTATGGCGAATTCATCATTGTTGGACGTAGCACCAAGTTCTAATGGTACAAAGAAGAATAATAGTAACGGCACTGTTCTGAGTAACAATGACCGTTACCGATTCCTAGATGCTAGCGGTGAGTGCAGATTCATCCTAGTTACGGGTCGAGCTTTTCCATCAGGAACACCAAAAGCCCTGACGGAAGAAGATATTATAGACGCTCTGGAAGGTACTGCTTTCGGAGTTGACGGGTTCATCCTCAACACTACTGAAGGCGATGGAATAAAGCTGGATGTTGAAGGCACTACTTGGGTATTCATTAATCTACCTGAGAAGAATACCTCTATGGACGAATCCGACATTCCTGAAGTTATGGAATCGATTCAGGATGGCTTCACTCTAGAACTTGTTAAGAGTGCTGAAGCTAAGAAGCAAGAGGTCAGAAACAAGAAGGATCTGATCAAGAAAGCAAAAGCGAAGTTTATGAAGAAGAACAAGAAATAAACTTCTGCATAACTATAGCTGTACGGGGCGTAAGCCTCGTACGGCTATTTTTTTTACCTGAATTGAGTCTGACATAGATAGTTAGTTCCTAAAACCCTCTCCCTTGCAGGGGGCAGGAGTTTTTGCAGTACTTATAAATACTTATATAGGAGATAGAGATGGCTACTTTATTATGGATTGTAGGAGTTGGACTAGTAATTGTACTGTTTCAAGGATGGATACGATTTAAAGGAGTAATAGATTGTGTAGGTATAGGACTAGCTAAAGATTATGAAGAGAATAAGAAGAAAGCTTTAATAGAAGGATTTAAATGTGAAAGTGATGAAACAGGATGGTGCGAAGTATGTGCAGTTGTTTATGAAGTTGATGAAGGAGATGATCCTTGTCCATTTCATTAAAAAAGGAAAGACTATGAATAAATACGTAAAATTATATAAAGAGTACAAATTAGTACCATCTAAAGCTGTAATCAATGAGCGTATCTGGGTTAATAAGAAAACAGGTGTGATTCTTAAGAAAGGGAAACTACCATGAATAGAACTATTAAAGAAAGATACGTTAATTATTGTGAGTATGTAAGATTAATTAGTTTTATTGGAATTATAGTAATCTTTATCACTCTGTCTATAGGTCTGTTTTTATTAGCTGACTATGTTAATGCATGGGAAATGGCTAATAATTACCCTTATGGCAAATTATGTGATGTATTTAATAGTTGTTCTAAGTAACTAAAAAGACATATTAATTTTTGGTTAATCTTTATAAAAGATAGTGGAAAGTAGGGGGACTAGTAACCCGCACTTACAGACACTATCTAGGGTATCAGAGTTAGCATAGTTAGCTCTGGTACCTGATATTTTTAAAAGGTAAAATAGAGTTAGAAAGGAGATAGCATGAACGACATGCTAAATGCATTCTTACTATTAATGAAAGCGTATTATAAGATTGAATATAAACGTGAAGTAGTTTTTACAAAAGATACAACATTTTCACAAAAGGATATAGATGGTGCTATGAAATTAGCCACTAATTGGGGGGCATACTATTATGGTGCAGAAGATAGAGAAGCTATTACTCATCAAAATTTCAATGATGATTTAGCAGTGGATAGAGCCGCAAATGACGAAGCAGATGGAAAAGTAATTATGTTAAATCAACATCTTAAGAACAAATAGGATAAAAATCATGGATATAAAGTGGGCTTTAGCTCTTGAATGTCCGTTTAGATTCTCTGGAACAGTAGAAGATGCACATATGCCAATGTTAACAGATCAAGAAGGTTATATTATTTTATTTCAATCTAGGCAACAAGCTGAAGATTATTTAGGGGCACACCCACAAAATGATCTAATAGAAGAAATCTTAATAATCCCTGAAATGGAAGCAATACTATGACCACATTTCTTATTAAATTGGAGGTGCTATGAATTCAGTAATTTTGATATTAACCCCTGAAGAAGCAGGACATCTATCTGAAATGATGGGTTTATTAAAAGGTTCTCGTATGGAACAAGACATAACTGAATCAATACATACTTTAGAAAAAAAGATAGATTCTATGGCTGTAAAAAACATAACTAAGAGTACTAAAACTAAGATTACCGATACAACAGATTGGCCAGCAGATTATTAACTTGAAAGGAGCCTAACAATGAAGATACCTAAAATAAATATACCTGTATCAGTACCTTTACGATTAGATTATCTTTTAACTGGTATTAAACATCTTATTAAAGATGATTATGATGATCCAACTGAAGATATTATTAAACAAAAAGATAACGCTATTTATAATTATAAACAGGATAAGGAAGTTCTACGAAACCAATTAAAAGAAATGGAACAAGAATTAACAATTACAAAAGAATTGTTAGAAGATGCTAATAACAAACTATGCAAGGAGGGAATACAATGAACTGGATCGACAATAAAGGAACAAGAATGAGTGCATGGACATTACTTTTAGTAATGGTTATATACGTTGGTGTTCATTTTATCTTAGCCTACCCTAAATTAGTTCATGGCTGGGATGGTATTGATTTATCAACGGATACTGATATATCTATTGATACTGGAACAAGAGAAACTATTACAGATACTGTAATAATTGAACCAGGCTACGATGTACCTATAACAGATGCAGAAGGCAATACTATTGAAATGGAAATTATCAATGTTATGCCTACTCCAGCAGGTATTGATCAAATAGAAGTATATGATTCTCAAGCAAATGAAACAATAGAACTAGAAATGAGTAATAGATAATTCTTTAAATAGTTTAACTAACCTCTTAAGATGTAATGTCTTAAGGGGTTTTTTTGGTTTATTCTGAAATCAAAGGAGCCGATTATGGAAACTGATCAATATACAATAGAAACTACTTGGTCTAAAAGAATACGAGAGGACATTATAATTGAAGCTATTCAAGGAGAAATCCCTGAAGAGATGGAAAGAAAGATTCTTAATAGTATAAATAGTTTTAATATTGCTAAAAACAGTGAAGATAAAGAACTATTTATTAAACTGTTTTCATTAATTTTATCTGATAAAAATGCAAAACCTGTACAAGCTATTGCCCCTCATTTAGGAAATTGTCATAGACCCGGATCTAATGATATGGACTCATTTATATGGGGCTGGACATTACTTAAAGACTGCCAAGATGCAGGTCTATATACTCTTAAAAGAGAAGATGATCATGTATACCTACATCCAACTAAACTATTACATAAATCAGTACATAAGCGTTTAGATAAATTACAATTTTTACCTCCAATGAAACAATGCCCATTACCTTGGAAAGATAATCATAATGGGGGATGGTTATGGGAAAACAAACATTTAATATGTGGTCATAGATATAACAGACATGATAGACCTTTAGCTTATGATGTAATAAATAAATTACAAAAGGTAGCTTGGGAGATTGATCCTATTACTTATATGATAGAAAAACGAAAGAATAAAACAATGAGTAAACGTCAATTTCTTAGAGTCATGAAAGAATATATTGGTAGACCATTCTATTTTGTATGGAGATACGATTCCAGAGGAAGAAGTTATTCAAGTGGTTATGATATTAATATACAAACTGATGAATATGGCAAAGCCTTAGTATCTCATCATCATAAAGAACTTATATCAAAACATAAAATAGGTAATCTATATATTGCTATTGCTAATCATGCAGGTAAAGACAAGCTTACTTGGGCTGAACGTATGGACTGGGCCAGTAAACAGCCAAATTTTGATGATATTAAATGGGATGAACCTTTATTAGGAAGAAAAGCTGTTAGAGCTTTAAAAGACACTCAGGCGGGCAAACCTACAGGTTACCCAATGACTTTAGACGCAACTTCATCTGGGATACAGATTATGGCTATATTATCTGGGTGTAAAGAAACTGCTAAATTTGTAAACTGCATTGATCCTACAAAACGATATGATTTATACAGTGAAGTTACAGAATTGATGAATCAACAATTAACTAAGCCTGTCACAAGAAAAGCTATAAAAGAAGCTACTATGACTCATTATTATAATTCTTTAGCTACTCCTAAAGCATTGCTATCAAAAGAACAATTAGAAGTATTCTATAATGTATTAGAAGGACTTCTACCAGGAGCAGAAAGCATAATGGAAACCATTAACTCTTGCTGGCAATATACTCAGAATTATCATTCTTGGGTTATGCCTGATGGGCATACTGTGTATAAGCCTATTATTGAAGGAACCAATGGAGTATACTCAGATAACGACTTTGGTAACTTACAATTGAGGTGGTTCCATAAAACTCAATCTGACGATTATAGATCTCTTTGTCCTGATGTTATCCATTCAATTGATGGCTATGTGGCTAGGGAAATGATTAGACGCTGTGACTTCCAATTAACGCATATTCACGATTGCTTTGTATTTCACCCAAATTATTTACAAGTAATTTGTAAAACATATAGAGAAATTATGGCTGAAATATCTAAAAGTGATTTACTTATTGATATCCTAAGACAAATTACAAATGAACCGCAACTAACATTAACTAAATTAAGTGATGATTTGGATATAAATATATTAAACAGTGAATATATGTTATCTTAAACATGTACGTTTCATTTCTCCTCGCCTTATGGTTTAGTTTGGAGGCTCCTTCTAAATCATAAGGTTTTATGGCTCTTCCCTTTATTGGGAAGGGCCATTTTTTTTATCTAAAAAGGGCTATACTGAATAATATCGTATTCAAACCACTTAATCTGACTTAATGTTAGGAGGCGTTAAATGTTATATTTTGTAGTAGAAATATGCGAATTAAAAGCCTGCCAGCATTGGAGATTAGGTGATAATTGTGTCAAACATAATGCATCTATTGCTGATTCTATTAAATATTGTTCAAATTTACATGACAGCAAGCGATGCCAAGTTAGGAAACAAGTAGATACTTATAGACTCGAACAAATGTTAGAAGGAGATATAAAATGAGAATAGGATCGTGGGAACTAAGTAATATTAGAAATAAAATTCTTGATCACTTGTACAAAAGAAGATCAGACGAGATCGAAAAAAGAAAAATTGAGATCGCTAAACAAAATAGAGAATATCTTTTAGAACCATTTCAAAAGGTGATTGATAATTTGCCTTTAGATCTTGTAGCACATAGTTATGAGTACATGATAAATGTCAAATATCACCCTCAACAAAACCCAATGTTTATTCAAAATGTTAAAGAGTTGAGTGTACCTGAGAATAGTACAGTTAGTGAATATTGGATATATAAATCCAAAAATAAAATTATTAACCCAGTAGAGCCTAAAGGATCAACAAATAATTATTATACTCAATCTCCTGAACAGCCTTTAGACCCCAGATTACATAGCGAAGCTGAAAAGTTATGTCAAGATATCTTAACATTACGAAAAGAACGTGCTGAATCAGAAACTTATTTAGTACAAACAACTCAAGCAAACCAAGGGTCTATTAAACTACGTGGTGTATGGCCTGCATGGATGCATAAATTTCTACCACCTGAGCCTACAAAACTTCCTAAAAAAAGTAAAAAAACAGCAAAAGTGGTGGTGGATACCCCTGAAATTCCCGAACATATTGAAATGCAACTAACCGAAAATCTATTAGAAGGGAACTAAAATGTTTGAAGTTAATGCAGAAGAATTAAGACAATGCCTTGTAGAGGATCTAAAAGCCGGTCTTACTCCAATGGTAGCTTCCAGTCCAGGAATGGGGAAATCTGACATTATTAGATCTATAGCTGAAATCTTCAGATTAAAGGTTATAGATTTTAGAGTATCTCAGTGTGAACCTGTAGATATGCAAGGTTACCCAGGAATAATGGACGGAAGAATGACTTTTCATATTCCAGAGTATTTTCCAGTTGAGACAGACGACATACCCGAAGGGTATGACGGCTGGCTCTTATTTCTAGATGAATTTAATTCTGGAAATAAACAAACAGAAGCCGCAGCTTATAAATTGATCTTAGATAGAGAGGTTTATAAACATAAATTACATCCTAGATGTCTTATTGCTGCAGCAGGAAATTTAACTACGGATAGAGCAATTGTTAATACTCAGAGTACAGCTACTACATCCAGGCTAACTCACTACAGAATGCGTATAGATCATAAAGTCTGGACAGACTGGGCTTATCAACATGATATTGACCATAGAATTATTTCATTTATTAAATTTAAGCCAGAAGCGTTACATAAATTTGATCCAACAACTAATGAACTAACTTTTCCATGCCCTAGAACATGGGAGTTTGCTTCTAAAGTTATAAATAATAAAGAGAAGATGGATAGAATTACAACCACTAGGTTAGCTGGAACGGTGGGGGAAGGTTCAGCTGTAGAATTTTCAACTTATTGTGAAATCTATCAGAACCTACCTACCATTGAAGCAATTCTAAAAAATCCTACCTCCGGATGGAAAGTACCTAAAGAGCCTAGTGAAAAATATGCAGTAAGCACTATGCTTGCTCATAATTGTAATACAAAAAACATTGATAAGATTGTACCTGCTATCGATAGACTATCTAAAGATTTTCAAGTTATTACTTATAAAGATATTTATAAAAGAACTCCTGAATTAAAAAAACATCCTTTAATTCAAGAGTGGAAAATTAAAAACGCATCAGCCATATTTTAGGAGATAAATATGTCAAACATCCGAACATTAGTTAGAGGAATATATAATATTCAAAAACTAAGAGTACAAATGGGAAACAGACTTGTAGGTAATTTTAAAGTTAAATTAGGACAAGCTCCAAGTGAACCAGAAGGTTCATTAGATAAGCAAGATGAAGCATTTCTTGCTCGATTAAGAAAAGACTTTTTAAAAATTACAGATGGAGTACTTACTCTACCTACACGGAAAAAATTTAAAAGTGAAGGAGTAATTGATAATTACACAGAACTTTGTCTGGTATCTTCTTACGTTAATTTAGCTAAAGAAGAAGAGAATCAATTCAAATATCTAGGTAAAGTATTAAGTGATTTCCCAATATGGGTCGAATTCCTGGATAAAGTAAAAGGAGTTGGACCAGCTATGGCGGGGGTACTCCTTAGTGAAATAGATATCAGTAAAGCTAAATACCCATCCAGTCTATTTAAGCTTGCTGGAATAGACGTAGCAGAAGATGGAAAAGGTAGATCTAGACGGAAAGAACATCAAGTTGATGTTGAATATACAGATAAAGACGGTAAAACAGCTATTAAAAAAGGAATTACTTTTAATC
>Ga0098060_1001148_pt1 | contig 10989 bp, 13 predicted proteins | sample 21_taG_FD_77063 | JGI IMG/M metagenome (GOLD analysis project Ga0098060, IMG submission 77063) | Marine viral communities from the Subarctic Pacific Ocean - 21_ETSP_OMZ_AT15319 metaG | ecosystem: Environmental > Aquatic > Marine > Oceanic | place: Pacific Ocean | collected 2015-01-19 | reverse complement strand
GTTGGTTCTACAGATGGAACTAATTTAAGCAACACTCATCTCCTCGAAAAAGGATACGATTGGAATGGAATTTGTATTGATGCTGATCCAACGCAGTGGGAAAGTTTACAGAAACAAAGAAATTGTGCAACTTCAAACGCCTGTATCTGGTCCAAATCAGGAGAAACTGTTCCATATTTAGTACAATCATGTTATAGCGGAATTGAAACACATACAGAAAAGAAAGATTATCCAAACGAAGATGGTAATATAGATTATAGAGAAACAATTTCACTCACAACTAAAACTTTGGACGAAGTTTTACGAGAAAATAACGCTCCTTCTTTTATAGAATATGTTAGTATTGATACAGAAGGTTCGGAACTAGAGGTTCTAAAGGGTATTGATTATTCTTCTTTCACTATTGGTGCTTTTACTATAGAACATAATAACAACCAAATACAAAAAGAAGAACTTGAAAAATTTCTAGAAGCAAAAGGATACGAAAGATTTGCTGAAGTTCACTGGGAAGATTGGTATGTATTGAAGGATCTATATAAGCATTTAATTTAGGATTATATTATGAAGACTCTACTTGTGAGTTTCTATAGTGATATAGAAAATAGAACATATTATAGTGATCATGGAAAGAGATTAAAAGAAAGTTGCGAAAGTTTGGACATTCCAAATGACATTCGTGAAAAGAAATCTTTAGGATCATATCAAGATAATTGTCTAAGCAAACCAAAATTTATTTTAGATACATTAAATGAGAAACAACAACCAATATTATGGATGGATGTTGATTCTCTTGTACATAAATCTTTAGATGTTTTTGATACATTTGGGGGTAAATCTGATGTAGTTCTTTCAACTGCAAATGGAATGTTATCAGGAATCAAAGCATCACCAATTTATTTTGACAATACAGATAACACTAGAAAATTTTTAAACACATGGATTGAATCTACGCAAAAAATTAAAAGTCAAAATGCAAATGATTTTGATCATGAACCTCTGTTTGCTCTTGTTCATGGTTATATGAATATTATTGATATTGGATTTGTAGGTCCTGAGTATTGTGTATGGCCCGGACACACCAACGAAAACACTTATGTAACAATGGGACTTGCAGACGCAGAATCTAAAAAAGAAAATCTAAGAAAGATGGGACTATCTGAAGATAAGATTGAATGGCAGTCTCCGGGAAATAATTATGAAAACAAAGTTCATTAGTTTTTATTGTGATCGTGACGGTGGAGACTATTATTCATCGTGTGCTGAAAAGATGAAATCTCGACTCGATGAGTTGGGTGCTACTTATGATATAAGAGAAATTCCAAGTAAAGAACATTATATGTTAAACTGTTTGGAGAAACCTCAATTCATTTTAGACATGCTGAACGAATTAAATGAACCACTTCTGTGGATTGATATCGATTGCAATATTAATCAGATTCCAAACGAATTTGATGAAGTGGAAACAGATGTGGGTTGTGTTATAAGAGAGCATGATTTAAAAACTCCACACAGTGCATTATTATATTTCGACACTTCAGAAAAGAGCAAACAATTTTTACAGTCATGGATCGATCGTTGCGAAAGTAAAAAGAAAGATGCTATATCTGGAAAATATACTTTGGGGGATCATGAACAATTGATTCTTTCTGCGAAAGAAAATAAACCAGAAGCATCCTTTACCCTGTTCCCACCATCAATGTGTGCAGTCGAAACTGATGTATCAAAAGTAAGTATAGGTTTGAGTTACGGAGAAAATGAGTGCAATAAGATCAAAGCATTCTATCCACCTTTTAGTTTAGAGGATGGATCATCTTGTGGTAAATTGAAACCTCGTTTCTTTCAATGGACAAGCGGACATTCTGATATTGAAGTTTTCATTGACAATGGTATGAGTGCAGTTTCTTCTCACGAAAGAAAGGAAGGAACATATAGGTTTGGTTGGTTATGTGAATCTAAAGAAATTGTTAAACAAATGTATCAGTCTTTGTATATGGATCACAAAAAATATTTTGAACATTTTGATGCAATCTTCACATGTGATGAAGACTTAATACAATTAGATTCTAGATTCATATTTGCTTTATCTGGTAGTAATCTTCCGTGGACTCCAGTAGAAGATTTTGGTATACACGATAAGAATAAAATGTGTTCTTTGTTAGCGTCTCCAAAACTAATGACAAACGGACATAGATTACGACACGAATGGGCAGAAAAACTTAAAAATGAAATTGATGTTTATGGTGGGGTTGGTGGTTCCTCTAAAGTAGGAACAGATGGGTTTGCTTCCGCAGCACATCCACCAAAACAAGAAGCACTAAAAGATTATAGATTTTCAATAACAATTGAAAACGCTTCATATAGACACTACTTCACTGAGAAAATAACAGATTGTTTTGCAAACGGAACAATACCTGTTTATTGGGGATGTCCTAATATTGGAGATTATTTCAATACTGATGGTATCATACAACTTGATGATTCTTTTGATATTAATGATTTGACTGAAGAACTATATGAAAGTAAAATGGATGCAATAAAAGATAACTTTGAAAGAGTCAAAACACTCAAACTCTCAGACGATATTCTTTGGGAACTGATTGGACATTATATCGATAAGGATAATAACAAATGAAAAAATTAATTTCATTTAGTTTGTATGGAGATGATCCAAGATACACTAAGAATTGTATCAAGAACAAACCACTTGCAGATGAATATTATCCGGGGTGGGATGTTCGTTTTTATTATGACAACACAGTTCCAACTGAAACTGTGAATATTCTTGAAGATCAAGGTTGTGAATTAATAGACATGACAGATAGTGAATTTCATGGAGTCATTTGGAGATGCCTTGCAGTTGATGATGAAAATTATGATGCGGTAATTGTTCGTGATGCTGATTCTTGTTTGAATTTTAGAGAAAGAGAAGCGGTAAATGAGTGGTTGCAAAGCGAAGAAACTCTTCATTCTATGAGAGATCACGATGCGCATAATATGCTTTTTCAAACTGGAATGTGGGGATGTAAACCCAAGAAGAGAAAGTTTTCATTGACAGATTGGTTGACGCAATCTGGAGCGTTGAGACGAGATTATTGGCATGTAAGCGGTTATACATGGGAAGATCAAGACTTTTTAAGTATGCTATGTAGTCCGGGTATACATGCAAAGGATGTGTTAGCACACGATGATTGGTTGCGACACAGAGATAAACAAAACACAGTTCCGTTTCCAACAAGTCCAAGACCGAGACAACATGTTGGGTATGCGTTTTTAGATCCAGATGAACAAACAGAAAAGGATCCATCAGAATGAAGATAGATTATGCAATACACAGTTCAGATTCAAATCCAATGTACTTGGACTTTTGGCCTATAGTAAGTAAAATATGGAAATTGAAATTCAATGTGACTCCATTATTAATTTACATAGATGAAGATCATAGTATAGACATAGATGATACTTATGGGGAAGTTGTAAAAATGAAACCCATAGAAGGTGTTCCCCTATATCTACAAAATCTATGGGTGAGATATTGGTACACTTCACAGAAACCAGATTCAGTCAATATTATAAGTGACATTGATATGTTACCATTATCCAAGAAGTATTTTGTAGATAATATTGCTGATATAGATGATAATTTCTACGTTCATATTAATCCTTGCATAGAAACATATGGAATAATACCAAGTTGTTATCATATAGCAAAAGGTTCAAAGTATAAGGAAGTATTAGATTTACATGATGAATGGGAAGACTCTATAAAATTTTTATTCGGACTGAACATGGGAAATGATCCCGGAGGACATCTTGCAGGAAAGAATCACTGGTTTGCAGATGAGTATTGGGGAAGTAAAAAAGTTATAGAGAGAATGCACACTGTTGGTGATGTAGTTTTAATTAAACGCAATGGTGGTCAGAATGGATTTAGAATAGATAGACCTAATTGGGGATATGACGAATCACTTGTTCCGAATGATTATTATTATGACTCTCATTCTCTTCGACCTTATCAAGAACATAAGGATGAAATTGATAAGTTGGTTAATTTAGTTTTAAGTGGAGTGGATACTAAAGAATATGAAAATTCCAAATAAGATTACTATATTAAAACCATATTTTTGTGAACATAGCACTGATTCATTTCGTGGTTTAGTTGATGCTTGGGAGGAGAGAGGTTTTTGTGAAGTGAAACCCTGTCCAGTTCCCACTTATAGTTTTAATGCACATGTGTTAAATCTTCCAGAAGCAAAATGTTGGATAGGTGAAGTTGGTAACGTCATGTTATATGATTTTGCTTTGTTGGATAGAATACCAGCAGATCGAAATTGGAACTTTTCCTTGTGGGCAAACAGTATTTTAGAGGGGGATAGATCAAGTCCTTGGTCTTTCTGGCCTAAACATTCTAAACTATATGAAGACTTTAAAATAAACAACAGACTTTCATATGATGATAGAGAAGTTTTATTGGGTTTTGTTGGGAGCAAGACAACTCCACTGAGAACTTTAAATTGGAAACAGTGCTGTGACTTTTTTATACTGACTGCGAGTGGAGATGCATATTCTCCAGTAGAATATTTACAAGTATTATCCAAGATGAAATTTGGACTTTGTTTACCGGGTGTCGGACCTAAATGTTTAAGAGATATTGAGTATATGGGACTTGGGGTTGTACCAATAATAACTCCGGGTTGTTCGGTTTCTCACTACAACCCACTTGAAGAAAACGTCCATTATCTGAAAGCGAATTCTCCAGAAGAAGCGATTGAACTTGTTAACGGTTGTTCTAAGGAAGATTGGGAAACTCTATCGAATAATTGTATTCGTTGGTTTGAGAAGAACTCTTCCATCGAAGGTTCGTTTAATATCACTATGGAAATATTAGAAAAGAATAATATCGGAGTATAAAATGATAAATGTGATACTAACAGTTTGGAAGCGAAATAATTTGGAATTACAATTAAAGGCCATCGAACAACAAACTGCGAATGTGAATGAGATTTACGTCTATCAGAATGAATCTCATATTGATATAGAACATCTAAAAGAAAAATATAAATTCAATCACGTTCATTCCAAGGATGTTAATTTTAAATTTCACGGAAGATTCACTCTACCTTTATTATTCGATACCGAATACACTGCTATATTTGATGACGATACGATTCCAAATTTAAAATGGTTAGAACACTGTAAAAATCTATGCGATGAAAAAAATTGCATCGTGGGTGCTAATTGCAGAAACTATAATCGAACAGGATATGGTTGTGGTGACGGTAACAAGGATCACATTAAATGTGATATAGTTGGGCATTGTTGGTTCTTTAAAACAGAGTGGATTCATTATATGTGGAGAGAAAATCCTCCGACTTATGATAATGGAGAAGATATTCATTTCTGTTCTTCCTGTAAAATACATGGAAATATAGATTCATATTTCCCATCACAATCACCAGACGAACCTGAAGTATGGGGAGACATGTTACAAAATCTTGGTGCAGACGAACATGCAACATGGAGAAAATCAAATCACGATGATTTTAGATGGTCTTTGTATGATTATTGGATTGATAAGGGTTGGGAGACAAATCCATGATTTCAATCAATAATATGACGAGTGGTGGATTTGGTAATAGACTTTTATATTACAACAATCTACGACAACTAGCAGAGAGAGAAGGGGAAACATGGTCTTGTGTTCCTTGGGACGGGTTTCAATTCTTCAAAGGAGATATGTTAAATGGTTCCCAGAGAGCAAATCAAATACTCAATTTGTGTTTGGGAGAAAAGTTTTTTGAATGGAGTTCTACTTCAACGAGATCAATATTTGATTTGAAAGTGAAACCAAAAGTTGAAGAGAATTCAGTTGCTATTCATTTTCGAGGAACCGATTTCTTCCAATGGAATTCCGATGCAGTTCTAGGTGAAGATTATTATCTAAATGCAATTGATGAGGTTTCCGCAGAAACATTTTATATATTTACCGATGATGAAGAATTGACATCTTATAAAACTGTGGTAGAATACCTAAAGAAAAAATCAAAGAATATTAAATTTGGTATGAACACATCTGATCGAACGAATTATATTCAAGATTTTTCTACTATGAGCGAATGTGATTATATCATTTCTAGTCCGTCTACATATTGTATATGTGCAGGGTTTATCGGAAAGAAAAAGAAAATCATTCATTGTAAGACATGGGTTGATGATAGAGTAAACAAAGAAGATAAATTTTGGGTAGATTTAAATGATGGTGGGAATGAAGATTATTCATTATGGAGGTTGATATGAGATCTATAGACATCTGGAAAAATAGGTATAACAGGGTTAATGGAAATAGTGGACTAGGAAGCAAAGGAAATTTATTAGAATTTAAAGTAAATTTCATCAATGATTTCATAGAAAAAAACAACATAAAAAGTGTTTTAGATTTTGGACATGGTGATTTAGATGTTGCAAAATCTTTACTTATTGAAAAATATACTGGAATTGATATATTCAATCCAAATCCATCTTATGGTTTAAATTTAATCAATTCGAAGTTTGATAAGTATACTGATTCTGGTGCGGATTTAGTTATATGTTTAGATGTTATATACCATATCTTAGAAGAAGAACAAGATTATATGAGAAAAAGTTTAGATAAAATGATCGAAAAGAGTGATAGATTTTTTATAATGTACGCTCACGATAGTACAGATATAAGATTTGAAACAGAATATAATAGTCACTTATATAATTCAAAATGGATTCAATATCTAAATAAGAAAGATAATTTGAAATTAATTTACGAACAAGAACAACCAGAAGAAGGTTGTTCTGCAAAATTTTATGTTTATGAAATAGAAAGTGAAAAATTATGAGTAAAATATATTTAAAAACTTATTGTTACGCACCACATGAAATTGATTTCATTGTTGCGAATTTGACCGAGTGTTACGATCATATTGAGAAAATGATTGTATGCGAGTTTGATATTAATCACACTGGAGTAAAAAGAGATTTTGAATACACAGACTTGAAAGATAGAGTTCCAGAACATCTTCGTGATAAATTAGATTATCATGCGTGTGAAGTTTTTGATGAAACTGCAAGAGCATATGATGACGAAGATGCTATTCATAATGTGAATGAACCAGTAATGAGGAGTTACTTCACAAAATTATATAATTTCAATAATGATGATATCATCATATCAATAGATGCTGATGAAATCATTTATGGAGATAAATTAAATTATCTCGTAACCGAAGTTCAAAAGCATGGAATTGTAGCACTTAAACTTAGACAATTCTTTTACAAGAAAACTTATCTCTGGAAAGATAAAGATTTTACATCCCCAATCGCTGCATACTATGGAGCAATACCACTAAAGTATCCATACAATTGGAGAGACATCGGAAGAGTAACAGAGGAATATATGGGGTGTCATTTTTCATGGTGTATGACAGCAGACGAAATGGTTCATAAATTACACACATACAGTCATCCTAGATATAGATTCTGTGCAAATAAAGAACTATTAGAGAATGCTATTGAGAATAAAGAATATCCTTTTGATACAAATACAGATTTCAATATTCAAGAATTGGAAGAAGATGATCCTATAATTCCAAAGTCGATGCAAAATGGAGCGTTTGTGTGAATAAATCTATTGCAATAATAGGAAAAGGTCCTAGTGTCAAAAGGTGCAAGAGAGAGTTTGTAGAATCTTTCGACGAAGTTGCAATTTGTGGGAGACCGGTGTTTGATGGATATGAAGAATATATTGGAGAAAGGGCCCATTGGGATTTTGCTAATGGTAGTGCTATACCATACTCCCCAGAGAGACAGGAAAGGTTGGGATTTCCAGAATTTATTTCTGTACGTTCACACGATGATCCGTCCAGAAAAAAGTTTAATCCAGAATGGAAAGAAAAGTTTGCTCCTGCTGGACCATCGTCTGGGACGGTTGTGTTTGATTGGTTCGTTAAAAAAGAAGAGTACACTAAAATAGCACTTATTGGATTTGATCTGTTCCCTAAAGATAAGCATTCATATTACTTCGAGAGAAATGAATGGAATCCTAATCTGGAATATCTTTTTCATAATGGAACTTTAGATCCAGAGGGGAAATTGTTAATAGAAAACGGACACAACACAGAACTAACATATGAATATATGTGTTCCATGTTTGATATACATAAGGATAAGAAATTTTATATCATTACTGACTATCCCTTTGAAGAAAAAGATAACTTAACAATTATGTAAGGAATTTATTATGAAACATAAACTGGTAGCAGGCTTAACAACAAAAGATGAAGACTGGATTATAGATAAAACTCTAAAATCTTTAAACAAATATTGCGATGAAATTGTAATATATGATGATGGAAGCACAGACGAAACAGAAAATATTTGTAGATCTTATGACAAAGTTATTTGGAAAGTTAGGCCTGCTCACGATCCACTACAAAGAGAAGAAGCAAAACAAAGATTAGAATTAATCGAGATATTGAAAGTCCAAGATCCCGACTATGTTCTTTTATTAGATGCAGATGAAATTCCAACTCCAAACATTGTAAATTTTCTCGATAACCTCGATGAAGATGTCGCATTATGGAGAACTAGAATGATTAATTTGTGGGAAGATGAAAGTAAGTACAGAATAGATACATACCAAACTAAATTTGGAACGACAGTTAACTGGGACCCATTTGGACCTAGTGGTTGGTTTAAATATATTTTAATGAAGATGGATAAGAACATAAATTATGAATATAACTTAGGCGTCCAAAAAGGAGGCTGTTCTAAATATCATCCTGCACCAATAAACCCAAATGGTACAGTAAAAAATCAAGATGATTTTTACACGATTCATTATGGAAAAATCTCTCCTACTTATTTGAATGGGGAGAAGGAAAGATTTTATTGTGAAATAGAAGAGAAAGATGGTAAGGGTACTCTCTCTTCTAGACTAGACTGGCATCAAGCACACGGAAGAACAGATACAACACAAACAAAAAATACAGATCCGTCTTGGTTTTGGTCTAAGGAGAAATTAAAATGAAAGATGTTACGATACAAAAATTAGAAAATTTTATAGATGATTCAGATTATATGGAACTGATTGAAAAGATTATCAATTCTCTAGAAAAATGTAAATTGGAAGATTTCATACTGAATATTTCAAAAAGATGGGAACACAATGAAACAACAGAAGAATATAGAAAGCAATTGTGCGAGATGATTTATCCAATTCTAGAGGAGAATGTTTACGATTCACCAATAAGAACTATTGATGTTAAATTTTTGCGTCATTTAAAATCAAATGATGAAATCAATGAAGGTGCTTTTAGTTGGCACTCAGACAATCACCCTCCACACATTATTAACATTATTGTATACTTAACAGATGTCGGAGAAAATGATGGAGGTATGGAATATGCGGAAGTGGATGGAAGTATTATAAAAAGAGAATTTTCTTCTCCGGCTGGAGGAAAGATTCTTACCCAAGAAATAGAACAACTTAAAAATACCTCTGATGTTAAAGTTCATAAGATGACAGGACAAAAAGGCACCGTTTTCATTTTTGATAATTGTATTTTTCATAGAGCAAGTGTCCCAATAGATAAAGACAGAGACGCTCTATTGTTGCAAGTGGAACCAAGTACAGAAAGGGTGATTTGATGTATTTAATTTTTGATATAGGAACGAACGAGGGTAAGTGGACAGAAACAATGCTTACAAGAGACCCTTCATGTAAATTTGTTTGCGTTGAACCTCAAGAACAACTTGTTAACACTTTAAATTTTAAATTTTCAACTCTAGTCACATTGGGTAAAATTAAAATTTACAATAAAGCAGTTAGCAACGAAGAGGGAACAATAAATTTATACCCTGCGAGTGATCATTCAATAGCAACAACATCTGAAGATTTTAGAAATAATTCTTGTTTTGCTGCTTCAGAAAAAATGATCAATGGAAAAATGTTCAAAGATCATTATTCATATTCTGATCCTATTCAAGTCGAAACAATAACATTGGATAGACTAATAGAAGAGAATGGAGTTCCGGATCTTCTCAAATTAGATGTTGAAGGACATGAATACGAGGCACTTCTAGGACTAACTCAAAAAGTTCCACTGGTAACATTTGAATGGCATGAACCACTAAGAGATAAAGTATTAAAATCTGTAGAACATCTAAGCACATTAGGATTCACTGAATTTTCTACAGAAATGTGGTACACCAGTGCCGAATATCATGATGATGAAATAACAGAATATAAAACTTCAGATGAGTTTGTTTCTTGGTTCAATGATTACTTAGATCAAGAAGTTCCTGATATAAATGATAGAGAATGGACACAGCGTTCAGGAATGGTTTGGGCTAGATGATCAGGATAAATCAGATAACTGGTGGAAGATTTGGAAATAGAGTTTTGCAATATAACAATCTAATGCAAACAGCAGACTTTGTTGGTGTTCCTGCTTCATGTTCTGATTGGGAAGGTAAAGGTTTTTTTTCCGATGTTGCAGAAAACAAACCTTCACTTAAGCCCGAAGTCGAATTGAAGTGGAGTGATCTTTTACGTTTCCGTGAACTTAAAAATCTTTCCCCAGAGAATGATTATATCTTAGATGGAGTCTGCTTACACAATGTTTTCTATAAAACAACTCTTAAAGATCCTAGAGAGTTTGTTCAAATAGCAGAGAAACATAAAAGAGTTTTACCAGAAGACAAAGTTAATGTTGGAATTCACATTAGGGGAGATGACATAAGAGGAGCAGACGGAAACAACGGAAGAGAAATCCATGAACCAAAATACTATATGGATTGTATCGACACGGTTGAATCTGAGTTTGATAATACTGTTTATTATGTTTGCACAGATGATCCGTCCTTCCCAACTTACACAGAAACTGTTAAGTATTTAACAGACAAAGGGTGTGAGTTTGAGATCGGAAATGTTCAAAGTTTGTTTCATGATTTCTCTACACT
>Ga0098060_1001145_pt1 | contig 10995 bp, 9 predicted proteins | sample 21_taG_FD_77063 | JGI IMG/M metagenome (GOLD analysis project Ga0098060, IMG submission 77063) | Marine viral communities from the Subarctic Pacific Ocean - 21_ETSP_OMZ_AT15319 metaG | ecosystem: Environmental > Aquatic > Marine > Oceanic | place: Pacific Ocean | collected 2015-01-19 | reverse complement strand
GAATTACTATACAATAAACCTGTATTAGAAAAGTTTGCTGGATAGTTATACCAAGTAGATCCTAAAGAATAAGGATCTGTAGTTCTAGTATAAGCTAACATTCTACAGTTAGGGTTGGACATATTTGTCCATTTATAATGAACTTTGTTTTGTGCTCCGTCACAATAGTTTAAAACATAAAATGTATCTAAGCCTACACAAGGAGGATAGATACATGAACCGTCATCAAATGATGCCGTTGAGTCATAGTTAGCTGCAATAGGATCTAAACATCCTCCGTAAGGGGGAGCACATGGTAATATATTAACTGTTGTATCTCTTAGATAGAAAGATCCTAATACAGGATCCCAATCTATAATCAATCCTTGACAAGTATTTGACATTTTAAAGTGGGCTGGATTTTGTGAAACCCATCCATCTCCATAAGTATCATTAAGAGTTACTGTATAACTTCCTGAAGTAAGAAGTATTGTAGTATCTAAATACTCATATGCTACTGTTGGTTGATAAAAAATTGCCTGAGATCCAGAGCTATCATTAACCATAAAAAAGTTAGATTCTGATGGTGCATAAAAATCAAACTGTACTTTAAAATTTACCCAACTGTTCTGTCCAAATAACAACGCTGGTAATAGTAATAATATTAATGTTAATTTTTTCATTCTTTTGTTTTTACTTTTTCAAACGCACTAATACCAAAACATCCCAAGGTTACCATAACAAATGAGTTGTATATAGTATCATTAATTTCTAATTCTCCACCTCCTACATATCCCATATATATAATAGCAGTGGCTAAATCTATAATAGCAAATAATACCATTATAGTAAAAGATATAAAGCCAACTACATTCTTTTCATTTATATCATTTTTATCTTTAAATAATTTCCACATATTAAAAGTCACTCATTATTAGTTCATCAATATATTCTTGTAATTCCTCTCTTGTTGCTACCATCTTAAAGCTAACATCAGCCTGAAATCTTTTTACTTCTTCTCCATCCTTAAACACAATTATAGTTGGTACAACTACTATCTTATGTTTCTTTTGTAATTTAGGCTCTTTAACTATATCAACTTCAGTTACGTCACAGTCATTTAACTTATCTAGCCACTCAACTCCATTAGTTTTATTCCATTCTGCATTAAAATGACTAACGGTTATCTGAGCAAGAGCATTACCACTGCTTATTAATATTAATAGTAGTACTAAACAGTACCCTATAAATAATTTCCAAGTTGTGTCTAGTTTACTCATACCACACTCCGTATACCTTAATACCTTTGGGTTCACACATCAGAACCTTTTTCTTTATAGGTTTTTCTTTAAGTAAGGCTTTGTCCCAATACTTTGGATTCTTGCTGTTTAATTTTCTTTTTTTTGCCATTATCTTAATTTATCTATTTTTTCTTCTAGCCGTTTCATATCCTCTTTTATTTCTGATACGTCATCAGCTGTTGTCTGAATTGTTTGTCTAATAAGTTGATCCTTCATGTCATATTCCATTCTAGTTACATCAGGCGGTGGGGCTACAGGTAATTCTTTAGCCTCTTCTATATCAGCCTGTAACATAAACCACATACTAATTATGGTTGCCATTGCAAAACCTATCCCAATTAAAGTCTTAATACTTATATTAAAACCTGTCTCTTCGTTTAACTCTTTAGCCATTGTTTAAATCTTTACTCTCTAATAATGTATATGAAAAACTATTCCCCCACACTTCCCTTGCTGTTTGACATATATCTAAAAATTCATGCCAATCATCATTAGATGCAATTACTTGACATCCTGCTGACCACTTGTTTACATAAGTAGAAGTCTTACCTGCTCTACCAGTTGCTCTATGAATATTTATACCAAACAATCCTGTGTCAGTATTAGATTCATCTAGATCATAATTATCATCTCTATCATTATCTCTATATACTGTAACATCTTTCTTTTGTCCTAAAGCTAAATATTTACCTGCATGTAATCTTAACTTATGAGATCCTCTATATTGTCCGGGTTTTAATATTGCACATCCTGTATTTTCTAATATTGGATTATCCATATAAGAAGAACCAGGATCTGTAGTACATTCATATTCATTATAATGCCACTTACCTTCTTCATCCTTATAGGAGATGGTTAATATATCATCAAATGCATTTGTAACTTTACCATGAGTATCAGAATTTCTAATACCAATAATGTTAACATCATAATTATCATTAGTGAAGTATTTATAATCCTTCTCTAACATTGTTTTTTGAATCAGTTCTCTATAATATTTCATTTATTTAATTTTAACAACCAGTTATTACATCATATTCTACTACTACTAGATAAAACCCATCTGGATGACTGGTTTGTGTTGTATTATCAGGATCATAATAATCATATACATATACCTTATCTCCTGCTGTAATCCATGAATTACTTAAATCTCTATGTCTAGACGGAGTTGACTCACCTGCAACAGCTCCTGACAAAGCAATTGCTCCTGATGGAATTCCAGCAGCACTTGTTACTCCATACATTAAACCACTACCTAAGTTTTTTGCTTGATTTATTTTAGCTACGTGTCCACCTGGGACTGTATATAATAATAAAGGTGTTGGATCTACTCGTACACCAGAGCTAGTATAAGCACTACTTGATGCTGGAACTGCACCGGCCTTAGTTACAACCTTATCAAATTCTAAACATTGCGCCATACATTAAATATTACTCTCCATGAAGAACATTACCTTAACCAACCCTAATATCACACCTGTTGCAATAATCCAAAGAACTCTAGACACTGTACCTTTCCAACGTCTTATCTCATACATATCTTTAACTAAGGGACCAATGTCTTCTCTAAATTGAGTATTTCTATTTACTCTTGAAACAAACCCTTGATCCGGATTTAATAGGTGCTCTGTTATTACACCAATTTTATCATTCAAATGATCTATCTTCTTTTCAAGAGCATCAATCTTCAATTTCATAATGTGAATTTCTTCGTTAACTGTATATTCTCTGTTGGCCATTGTTGTCTATATGTTAAGATATATCTTCATATTTCTCTGCATCTTTACACCATGGACAAGCCGCTTGACAAAGTTTTAGAGTACTATAGTAAGTAGTTGAACCAGTCTCTGGTGATGCATTCTTACGGACTCTACATCTACCTCCACCTGTTTGACTTTCTCTTTCTCTTCTTTCTTCTCTCTCTCCATCTACCGGGCTATCATACTCTTCTCTTTCATCAGTATATCTTTCTGATTCATCTGCATCAGGACAAAGGATTTCACAATAGAATTCATCAGCATGTTGACCACTCTCACCACAAGCAGTCTGACAAGCTTGTAATGTTGCATAAGTTCCTATACCATTAACAGAAACACAACCTCCTTCTCTACAGTCAAACATTTGTTTTAATGTAGTACATCCATAAGCAGATGCTATACAAAGCGCTTCAGTAGCATAATCTCCTGTTCCATCACCTGGATCATAACATCTTCCTTTTTCACATTTCCAACTCTCACTTGGAGCACAACCTTCTAAACAAGCATTCATAGTGGCATAAGTACCACAACCTAGTGTGTAACATGGAATACATACATTAGAGCCTCCTGCTGCAGTGAAAGTAACATCATATACACGTACTTTTCCTGCATTCTCTAAATTAGGTGAAATTCCCCAGTTTGGAGCTGATACTGAAACTCTAGTTCCATCTGTTGACATGCTTACTCTTTTTGCTGAATTCTCTCCTGAACCTCCAACAATATGATCACATGTTTGATCCCATTCACTACTTATAAATTTAAAGATTGTTGCTCTACCTTTTGCTGTTCCACTGTAATTATTCCCTAGAGTTGAAATAGTTCCATCATAACCATGTCTACCAACAATGATCGTTTCACCATCTCCTGACATATCTACATCAGTACCAAACCACTCTTGGGCATCACCTTCTAGCATACTTCCTTGTTGAACCCAAGCAGAACTCACATATCTATAGACTTTAACAGCTCCTTGGTAATTATCGTATTTATTAGCGCCAACTACTACCCAGTTTCCATCTGTTGAACAAGCAACTGCACAACCTGCCCGTGTATCAGCTCCTGAATTATGTGCAAACATTAGTATATCAGTACCAATCTGATTCCATGCACCAGATGAAAATCTATAAACTCTAGTAATACCGCCAGTAGCAGGATTAATTGAAGGAGCACCTATAACAAGTGTAGATTTATCCTTTGATAAAGCTACAGAACGTGATACATTATATTGTGGTAAAACCTGTGGACAATCTATATCAGCACCTTTCTGTGTCCAAGCACTGGAAGCATAATCGTATACCCTAACAGTACCTGCATCTGGAACAAGGGATGTTGATACTTCGTGATCTCTAGCTCCAGCAGCAACTCTAAGTCCGTCTCCTGATAATGAAACAAAATAACCAAAGTTCTCATCTGGTTGTGTACCAACAATTTGAGGACGTGGAATCCAATCATCAATAGTAGCACTATAATCATAAACAACTACTCTTCCTATATGTCCCGCATTGAAATTAAAATTGTGTGCTCCAATAGCTACCGTGTTTCCATCTTCACTAAGAGATACATCTCTACCAAAATTTTCAGCATTTTGAACTCCTAGAAGATCCTTTCCTAGCTGAGTCCAAGAACCTCCTACATTTGCTCTATAGATTCTTACTCTTCCGTTATGATAAAGCTCCTGCGCTCCAGCCCGTCCTCTTTCAGCACCACAACCTGAACTATAATGTGGTGATCCTACAACCATTGTAGTCTTATCTCCAGATAGATCTTGAGACGATCCAGCTACCTCATCTTCACATGTACCCATACCTACATCCTCCTTAAGTTTTGTTATAGCACATTCTTTTGCAGTAGTCGTACAGTTAAATTCTTCAATCTCTCCTCTTGTAACAAAGTCTACACCAAAACAATCTGTAAATTCACATCCTAATTCATCATAAACTGTTAAACAATATGTACCATTTTGTGTAACAGGTAATGTAGGTATTACTGACGTAGCGGTTGTACCTGCTGCATAGTTTACACCATTAAGAGTCCACTGGTAAGAATAAGGAGGAGTACCACCTGATACAGCACTTACACCAATCTCATTATTTGTTGGTATCCCGTATAATGCAAACGTTATTGCATAATTACTTACACCAACTGTATAAGTTGCTGTCTCTACACAACCATTATCATCTGTTACTATAACAGTATAGTTTCCTGGTGGAACACAACTTAAATCTTGTGTTGTTTGTCCATTACTCCATGCGTATGTATAAGGTGCTCCACTTGGAGTCTGTGCTACTGATAAGTCTATGTCTCCACAACAGTCATCACACATATCTGCATCTGTTATAACTGCTGACAATGTCATATTTGAACTACCACCTGTAATAGTACAAGAACCTTCCCATATACATCCATTATCTAAAGTAACTCTTAAATAATATGTCCCTGCACATTGTTGTGTAATATTATAATTACTAGAACCTACTCCTCCTGTAACAGGAGTTGTATATGCTGCATCTGTTGTCCATAAGTATGATTGTATATTAGCAAATTGAGTATCTGATTCCGCAGCTCCAGTACATTCTCCACTACAGTCATCATGTGATGTTACAGTAATAGAGTTAGTTATGTTTCCTGCTGCAGCAATTGTTAATGATGCAGTATCTGTACATCCATTCGCATCAGTTGTTACTACTTGATATGTTCCTGCTGGTACTTGAGTTAGTGGACCTGCTGAAGTAGCACTATTAGTACCAAGATCTCCTGTATTTGCTGGAGTTGTCGTTGGTAATGTCCATGCATATGTGTAACCCGGAGTTCCACATAAGGTATATACATTAATATCTGTAGTATTAGAAGTTAAACTTTGTCCTGTTACAGATATATATTGTAAACATCCCTTACCTACAGCACCGTTTGATGTTGTTACTAATTCGTGAACCATGAAACCACCTTCATAATTATCTCCATAGTAAGGCATACCTCCTACAACTATTAACCCATTACCACTATTAGCCACATCAGTACCGTATGAATCATATGCATAGATGTGATCTATATCTGCACCCTGCTGTGTCCAAGTACCGCTTATATTTTTATAAACTCTAACGTGACCTGCATTTTCTTGTGATATAGCTACAGGATCATTGTCTGCAGCACCAATTACAATCATGTCTCCTGCAGTATTAAGTCTAATTTGATTACCAGAACGGTCATTAAGAGCTTCTCCAACCATGTCTGCTCCTGTTTGACTCCATGATGAACTAGCATAAGTGTAAACTCTAGTAACACCTTTCCAATCACTAGCTGTAGTTCCTTGACTTGATGCTCCTATAATAGCTCCTGTACCATCTATACTAACTGCATAACCAAGTCTCTCGTCTGATGCACCATCTATATCAGCTCCCTTCTGAGCCCAAGATGAACCGCCCCATTCATAAACTCTTACAGTACCTTTGATACCAGTAGTCATTGCATTTTGCCAATCATGTTCTGGAGCACCAATAACTACTTCCGCTCCATCATCAGAAAGAGCTAAAGAGAAACCAAATTTCTCTCCTGCAGTTGGTCCATTAAGCGTAGCCCCTCTTTGAACCCAAGCACTAGTTCCTGAATTATATGTATATAATTTTACTTCTCCTTTATCTGAATCATGACCTGGTGATCCAATTGCAATCACAGTTCCATCTCCTGATATAGCAACTGTTCCTAAATTATCCTGTGTACCCCCTTCAAAGTTAGCTCCCATCTGTTCCCAGTATCCTTCACAGTTTGGAGCATCTGATACAGTCCATGACATAGCAATTGTTCTACCTCTATTACCATCCCAGAATTGATCTCCTATAATCATTTTTGTTCCATCATGAGATAATCCAACATTCTCTCTCTTACCTAACATTGCATTACCGTTCTTATATTGACTTCTATCTGCTTCTTTCCATTGACCTCCTGTATATGGATAACTACCAGTACTATTATAACACATCTTATATGTTATAATTTCTTGTTGATCTGAAGAAGCTGTTAAAATCGTTTTACCATCTTCTGACATTGCTAAACCAGCTCCTAAATTACCATAGCTTTGGTCATATGCAATTGTATTTAGTACTTGTTCCCATGCTGATGTACTACCAGCTCCAGCTACACCATCAAAATGAACATTAATAACGTGATCTGTTGCTGTTGCAACAAACGTAGTAGAAGTCACACCTGTAGAAGTTACATTTGTCTCACTACCTAAGATAGTTAAATTTCCAGAAGCGTCTGGAGTATAAACAGCCATCTTCCATGTGGCAGATGCTGAAGTTCCTGCACCAACGTCAATTGAGAAGTTATATGTTTCTCCTATAGTTAAACCGCTTAGTTGTTGGAACATTCCTTGCTCTGCTTTGAATTCTAATTTACAGCTAGCTGAACCGTTGTGAATAATAGGTACATAAGTAGGACAACCATTTAAATTAGGGTAGCAAGGATGATTTATACCGTTAGTGTATCCATGCCAACATTCTGTAGGCATAGGACCTGCGGGAACCCAAATCCCAGTATTTAGAAACATTGCTCTGTCATGAGCCCAACCTGCACCATTAGCCCAAGCTTGATATAAATTACCGTTGCCACCAAGTAGTTCCCAATTACAAACATATTCTACTCCATTACCGTCATCACCACATTCAATTGGATCTGCAGATAAGGTTGTATCAAGTTCACAAGGTGCACCTATATCCCATCCACGTGATATTGTACATCCTTTTGAGTCAGTAACAATTACGGTATATGATCCAGATACTAATTGAGTAAGATCTTGATCGTCTTCTTGACCTGATATAATTGCTCCACCATTACTAGCTGTCCATGCATAAGTATATGCAGGAGTTCCACCAGTTACTGTTAAATCAATAGCACCTGTTCCTGGAGCACCTGCACATCCATCATTTGTGGTTACAACTGATAGAGCTAATGCTGGTGGCTCAACAATTGTAAATGATACATTACTTGCTAATGCTGTAAGTGCACCACTTGAAGTTAATTTTGCAGTATAATTATATGTATAAGGTCCGGCACATAAACCTGATAAAGTATATGCATTAAAAGGTGATATGAATCCTGAGTCATATATAAGTACACCTGATCCATCAAACACTTCTAATTGGAATGTATATCCAGTAGATGTTGTTGCAGATGGTGTAAATGTTGCACTACCATCACAAGGTTTAACTCCGTGACAACTCAAGTCAACTGTAGTATGATCTATCGTGATCATAGGATCCATTGGACAAGTTATAGTTACGTTCTTAGTTTTCACACAACCATTAGCATCTGTAGCTGTTAAAGTATAGTTACCCGCTCCTGGGTTAAGCCATACGTTAGTTGATATTGTGTTTGTTGTTGCTGTTGTTTTTTCTATTTCATATGTAAATGGTGCCGTACCTCCAGTTGCAATAAAAGATAAAGCCCCGTTTGACCAGTTTAAACCTTCACATACTGTTGGTTGTGAGATAGATTCGTTTATTACAATTTCTTCTGGATTAATTGTTGTTATTGTACAAGTTGCTGTTCTAACTGTAGAACCTGTATCTGTAACTGTTATAGTCCATACTTCTCCTGCAGTTAATCTTTGATTGGCAACAGTATTTAACCACCAGTGTCCTGTTTGACCGTAGTTAGTTGAAGAAGCAGGTAAACTGTTAACTGTTATAGGTGACTGTGCGTGAGGTGTACCTCCTGAGTCAACCATTGTTATAGTTGCCGTAGAGTTAAATGTAGTACTTGCGTCAAACATTACTCCCCACGCTGCTGTCTCATCATGACATTCTATTGGAGTATGACCACATGATATTTCTAAAGTAGGATCTCCAGGAATTGTTATAGCTACACTTCCTGTACATTCACATCCGTTAACATCTTCAACTGTATAAGCATATGTACCTGCTACAGAAGTACTAATATTAAAGTAATCTGCTCCAGCTGGAGTATAAGGAGAACCGTCTTTAGTCCAAGTTATGTTAGAGTTACTTAATGGTGTACCCCATCCTCCTGTTACTGCTACAGAAATAGTTGCTGGTAATAACACACCGTTTGAATAAACAGGTTGTACTGTAGTTGTAGTACAAGTTAAAGCTTGTGCAGGTTCAGTTACGTTTGCTGTACATGTTGTTGAAACATCATCTGCTGTAGTACCTCCAGTAGCATTATTACTAGTTAATGTACAAGTATATGTACCAGCTCCAAGACTTGATATTGTTTGTGTTGTAGCACCAGTGCTCCATAAGTAAGTAATAGTAGATCCTGAAACTGCTCCTAAGAAGGTAGCCGTTAGTGATCCATCAGTATCACCAGTACAATCTATCTTATCATGACCTATTCTACAACCTACTGGTTCTGGATCTAAATCATCCCCGCAAAGGTAACAATCTAAACACCAAATTTCTTTATCTGTTAATGCTCTATCAAATTGCATGAAAGTAGCAAGTTTTCCATCAAGAGAATTAGTACCATCATAACCAATTGTTGTTACTCTATAATCTCCAGTCCAAACAAAAGAAGGTCCCCACGGCACACCTGCTATAAAGAATTGACAGATTCCATTTAATCTTCTAAGTGTTACATTTATCATTTCACACTCAGTCTGACCGGCAAGAACCGGACCTGTTATAGTTTGTGCTACATTATTTAGTTTAACCTCTATTGTAGTAGAGCTAGTTATTGTTACAGAATCATTTCCATTACCATGCCATATTGCATGTGTATTATATGTTCCTGAAACTGATGGTACAAATCCAGCTAATATTACAAAATCATCAGCTACTCCATAAGTTACAGGAGCAATGTCTAGATTATCACTTGTAGCAAAGAGTATATTCGTATCCGCATCATTCCAAACAGGTTGATCAGCTCCTGTTGCTTGAACAGCATTGTTCGTTCCTATAGCATCATCCCATTGTGAGATTACTGCTGCATTTGCAATATCACCTACGTTTATAGGTCCTGCATAAGCACTACCTCCTGCAGTTACTGCAAATCTATGTCTTAACCATTGAGTTATATTAGGTATTTGATATGCTGATTCTACACAAGGATCACAGTCGTTTTTCCAAATACCTTGGTTAACTGTTCCTGCTATTTGATTACAATTGATGTGGGTTGAATTTCTAGACATGGTATATTATATTTTTTATATTGTAATTATTATATTGTTCCTACTATGACACAGTCAGTTGCATTAACTGTGAATGATTCTGATACAAATCTGTTTACGTCCCCTGATCTACCTTCAGCAGCATCAAAGTTGACCGTAACGCCAACGGGTATAGTCATTACATTACCACTTGCTTTAAGTGTCACTGTGCATGTACCTGAATTATTATAAACTGAAAAAGTTCTGAATCTGTGATTGTATGTTTTTGTTGTGATGGCACCTGTTTCTCCAAAAGGAATAACGGTATTATCTCTCATATTAGGGCTTACATGCATAATATTAAATTTTTTATTATTTTTGTATTGTTCTTTCTATATATAATATACAAAATATTATTAAAACAAAAAACTAAATATAAATAAAAACAAATATTTGATTTCTTGAGTTATGCTGTGAAAATCCCGTATAATTTAGTATCTTAGATATACACATTTTAACCTTAAAAAAAATAACTAATATGAAGCTAAACAACAAAATTTTAAGTGACATCACTGTACATATGAAGTACGCTAAGTATCTTCCTGAACTAAACAGAAGAGAAACCTGGGAAGAACTAGTTACTAGGAATAAAGGTATGCACTTAAAACAGTACCCCCACATTAAAGATGAGATAGAAAAAGTATATGAAATGGTATATGATAAACAGATATTACCATCAATGAGATCAATGCAGTTTGGTGGTAAACCAATTGAGATTGCACCTAATAGAATTTATAATTGTGCCTATATGCCTATTGATCATGTTGACTCATTTAGTGAGTGTATGTTT
>Ga0098060_1001144_pt1 | contig 10995 bp, 19 predicted proteins | sample 21_taG_FD_77063 | JGI IMG/M metagenome (GOLD analysis project Ga0098060, IMG submission 77063) | Marine viral communities from the Subarctic Pacific Ocean - 21_ETSP_OMZ_AT15319 metaG | ecosystem: Environmental > Aquatic > Marine > Oceanic | place: Pacific Ocean | collected 2015-01-19 | reverse complement strand
TTAGTGCATCTCCGTCAATAATATCTTTGGTATATGGCCGAATATCTCTATCGAATTTTGCTATAAATTGTATTAATTCTTCAATAGTAAATTCCCCTAATTTATCTATACGATTTAAGGCTTTATCATACTGTCCACCAGCATAGTCAAATCCCTTTTCACCATACGGGTTCTTTCTTTCTTTTACTATATCTTCCCAATTCATTCTTCATTCCTCTTGAATATTTTAGACCAAGCCTGTTTCTTAGTTAATGTAGTAGGCTTTTTCTTTTGCCCGGTAACTAAGCATTTACCATAGTTGTTTTCTATCTCATCTAATCGCTTTGATTGATAATCAAACCATGAATCTAAGTTGCCCACATTACCGCCTACCTTGTTAGCACTATTGCTGTTCGCACCATGTCAGGCTCACCTTATTAGAGTTGTTGTTTTATGAAAGTCCCTAACTCTCGGATAGTGGACTCTCCATATTCCTCATCATTTCTTCCTATTATTAACGAATAAAATTTTGCTTCCTCTTTATCTCTATAAAGTATAAAACAGTGAGGGCGAATTTGTGCATCGGATAATTTAGTAGAAATCAATGCTATAGGTGTTGTCACGCTTCCACCAGAATTAAAATCGAAACTCTTTAACTCTTCTAAAAAAGCACACGCTTCTTTTTCAGTAAGGTCTTTTATCCAATGAGAGTTATATTGTACTATCATTGTGCAATAATCATGCGGTTCTCCATTGAGTTTCTCATTCCGTAGCCATTCACTATCACTCTTAAAGCCGAGTCCCGGCTTGCTATTGTTTTTATCTTGATACCAAAATCTAGTAGATAGATAAGGGTTAGGCCCATGACTACTGCCTTTATATTTACTATTAGGCGGCTCCCAATCTTTTAATGCTTGTTGAATAGCAAGTAGTTTTTCTTTACAAGTAGTTTCATCCTTTTCAGGTATTGTTTCCTTTTCCCAATCTATACCGCCTACGGTACGAGAAACCTGCTTTGAATCTTTTATTATATTCCACCACATATTAATCAGTACCTGCTTTCCCAGAGATAGCGGCTAGTAGAAGGTGCTATTTTTTGAAAATGTTTATTTATTTTCTTTAGTAGAGCAACTAACTCTTTGTTCTTTTTATCCCCTTGGTAATCAGGATTTGGTTCATTATCATATAGCGTACTAAAAAAGAAATCATTAAAGGGTTCGCTACCATGACTATTTATAACTGAATCAATTATAGTTTCTCCATCCTTTATAATTTCTAATATTGCTTGATAGCCATCTCCATCATAATACATAAATACAAAACTAACTCCTTTAGATGTATCAAGGGTTGAGTTCCAATCCCTTTCTTCTCCTAGTTTATGCCAATTGTCCTCATTAAAATCCCACCCTTTACTTTCTAGTTCTTTAATTTCGCTAAACACTTTACAAACTGTTTCATTATGTTCTTGAGAGGGAGATAGAGAAGTAATATACCATTCCGCTTGCGGAATTGGGTGTGAATTTATAATTTTCTTAAATTCTTCAATTAAACCATTAAAGTCTTTAACCCACTGTAAACAATCTTCGTTTGTTTCTTCGGGTATTTCTTCATTCTCCCAATCAATAGAACCCATAGTTCTACTAACTTGTTTAGAATCTTTTAATATATCGAACCACATTAGAAATACTCTCCGAATACATGTTTACAAGCAGTTAAATAGTTTTTACCTCTAGCGTTATCTAAATCATAACTATCTAGTGACTTTATTGAAGGGTCAAAGTAATTAATTACTATCTCATAATCACTAACTTTAGTTTTTGTTGTACTGAAGCCATAAAGTCCTGTTATAAGTTTATGGCCGCCTACACTTGGATATAATTTATATACATAAATTGTATGCTCTTGGTCAGATACTTTTTCAACCCTGCTCAAGTCTCCTTCATTAATATTTTTGTAATCATTATACATTTTTTTAAATAGGTCTAATGCTTTACATATTAATTCTTCAGGAAATTCCTTAATAATGCTCCTGTTCATGATACTAAATTTAGTACCTGAGTTTGCTCCACCGCTATGTTGATTCGCTATATCATACATATTTAGTAGTTTCTTTATACAATCTTCATCTTCCTTTTCGGGAATCTCTTCTTCATCCCAATTAAGGCTACCAACTTGGCGAGAAGTCTGTTTAGAATCTTTAAGGACATCACGCCAAGACATGATTACACTTCCTTAATTGTCTAAACCACGATTTATTTAAGTCTTGGAACTTATCGGAAAAATCACTATCTTCATCAGGTACTTTAATTTGAGTTCTTTCTTCCCTATCATCAGCCTCTTGTATTTTAGGGGCTTCTTCCTTTAAATAACTAACAACTAATAATAGTACCCAAGTAGTATAATTCTTACCTGCGGTAGTTGATAGTACCGATTCCAACACTTCCATTATTTCAGGACTTAGGTTTAATTCCTTTCTTACCATTACAAGTGCTATATCCGTAGTAGTGGTAATAACACCTACAGGAATAATAGAGTCTGGCGGATTTTCAGAATCCATATCAAGGTCTTCAATATCCTTTATCATGTCGTCTTTAATGTCCCTTTTACGATATTGATTAAATCCTTCTAATATAATAGTAGTAAGAATACGGGAAGTAATAGTTACCTGTTCTTCTGTCGGTATCGCTGCTTTATCATCATCTTCTGTTTCTGACAGTTTATCTATAGTTTCTTTAATTAGCGTATTCGTAGCAGAATAGATACCTTTAGTATTCATAGCGATTTTTTCTAATAAACGCTCTAATCGAGCATTTTTATCTTGCATTATTTCTCTAATATCTACCATAATTAATCATCTCCTACATGTCCTGCTTTTATTGCTTTCTGTAACCATCTGTTTAATTCTTCTGAAGATGCGTCTTTTTTGATTAAATCTGCTATTTGGTCTAAGGCATCTAATGGAGTCATCATTTTGGCTATTTGATTTTTCCATGTCATAATAATCACCTTAAAATTCTTCTTTAAATAATTTTTCTATCCTTCTAAATACTTCCAATAAATCTTCAATATCGTGAATGGCTTCTTTTAGCATCTTCGCCATCTTAATGTAAGGGTTTCCATCTTCATTTCCAGCCTTTTCCATATGAACATCATATGCTTCTTTAATGTCATCTAAAAGACTAAACAACTCATTACCATACCCACTAGAAAACATTTCCTTTTTCATTATCTCATCTTTCCATGTCATATTGCTCAATTCCTGTTATTTGTTTATAATGAAGTTAATTTCTCAAAAAATGTGGGGTAATTTTTGTGGCACTTGCGCCCTCATTTAAAATTTATCATATGTATTCCCAGAATAAAATCTATTAGTTATTATCAAATTGATTTAAACTTGTTTGTTTATCGTATCTATTCATAAACGCTAGTATTTGTTTCTTTGTATTAACTAGTAAATCATTTAATTCCTTTAGTTTAGTAGTATCTTGTGTATTGTATGCTCTTGAATCTTTACGCTTTTCTCGCATATCAAGCAGTATTTGTGCTATTTCCCTGTTGATTAATCGTAACGCTTTTAAAGCATTATCTTCATCCGACATGGCTAACAGTTGTTGTGAAGTAGCCACAGACTATAATATCTTCGCATTTAACCTTGTTATTTAAGCCATAAATAGGCAAAAGTGGTGTTTAAAGCGTGTTTATTTAAAGCATAAGAATTAAAAAATTTGGAAAACAAAGCCATATGGTTGTATAATCAGGATGCACTGTGCATAAACTAGTTATAGGCGCAAGTCAATAACTCTAATCCACCTAAGCATTACAACCTATTTTAAACCGCTATATGTAAGCGTACAACCATATGGTACAAGACTGTAGGCTTCGTGCATTTCCGTCTATTCATTTAGATATTATTATGCACATTGAATATCTTTCTAGCCTTCCTAAAAGCATCTATACAACCATATGGTGACGCTTTGTGTAGCCCCGAAGGGTTATCATGCACAAAGGTCTTTAATCTCTTCGAGAGTACCCTGTAGGTGCTCTTTATCGTGATATAGGCTAACAATGAACAATTGCACTTCTCTAGATGCTGCAAGGAAAGATTCTAAGGAAAGGCCTATTCCTGAATATGTACCTAGTATTTCTGTAAAGTTAAAGATTCTTCTAGTCTCATATTCTTCCTGTCTCTTTTCTAACTTTGCTATCCATTCTGCATCATCATCTTCTTCTACTACTATCTTTCTCGACATGTTATTAAAATTAAAGGGTATTTACATGAGGTTCCCACAAAGTACAACCATATGGTTTGCTTTGCGTAACCACACAATAAAGTGGGCGACAGTGGGAAACAGCCTCAAACTTCCTTTTCAGCCTCCAAATCCGCCTTTAGGGGCGGTGAAGCCATTTGTGGGACACTATCTTCCATAGTACCATCCCAACGACCATCTTTATAGCCTTGGACTAAAGCAGAATAAGCCTTAGCACCAAAAGCGTTTGCCAAATCGTCAATAGTAGCATAACCGCCACCTGTACGACCATGAGGCAGAATAACTTTCAATACTGTTTCAGAGTCAGTAATACCCGCAAAAGCAGCGATTACCGTATTCTTCACAGAAGTTGCAGCCAACTCGATTGCATCTGGTAATGCCGATTCTCGTCCTCTGCGAGCCATAGGGAAATCGTCAAAAGACGACCCAATTGACCTTATAGCCGTCCAATATGTTGAACGCAACTCATCATCTTGACAGTTATTCCCAAGCATAATAGACAATTCTATTGCTTTTCCGTTGTCACCTCTATCCTCTTGTTCAAGCCATAGTTGAACCTTGTTTGTGTTTATATTCCAATTATCTAATTTCATTTTAATTACCTCCTGAATTAATTTGAGCCTAGTTTCCCACTGAAGCAATAAAAAAATGTGGGAGCGTTTAAGGTTGTAATTAAACAAGCGCAAAGCGATTACAACCATATGGTAATGCTTTGCTATACCTTAATTAAAAGGCGACACAAAGCCACAGGGATAATTTTACATTGTTATTGATATTTTTATTATATGTGGTTTGTATCATTGTTTCCAACTCCAATTATCATGTTTAAAGGGGTCTTTACACTTATGGGGGAATAAAAAGAAACTCCGCCTACTCCATGAATCCGCATTACAACCCTTACTTTGTTTCCCTACGGTTAGGCATGCCATCCCCGTATTGTTACTTTCGCTGGTATTACAACGCTTGTTTCGGCTTTGTTTCTCTATGGTTTTATGGCCACTATTAGCCATAGGAATATGAGGTGTCGGTTAATAACTCCCGACATAAATCTCGATAAACTATTGTTTAAGGTCTTAGAGCGCAAAGCATCACAACCATATGGTAACACTTTGATAAGACCCGAAGGCCCCTAATAATCATTTAAAGCCCCTCTGAACCTCATTTCGTTGAAATTAGGATTATCTGCCCTTAACATAGCACATAATTCATTAACTAGGTCTTCATAAGGTAAATTCAATCTAATCACCTTCGCCAATGCAACATAATGTCTTTTCTGAAACTTACTACTCATTTAAACAACTCCTTCTTCACTTCTTCAACTGCGGCCTTTTGTCCTGCAATAAACGCCCCTCGGCATAATTGACCTACAATAGTCATAAAGTCGCGTTCATCATCATCATCACCAATCACAACAAAAGCATTCCATATTTCCTTAGTGTATGCTTCTAACATTTCTTTAACTTCCTCCGGTATCTCTGTCTCCATGATACAATTATAATGGAGACTATTAGGGTTCGTGCCACAAAGCGACCTTACCATATGGTATTGCTTTGTTATGCCACATATAAAAATTATATGGGCGACAAGGGGCTTTTAGGGGCTATCAGCCTTCGTCCTCCGTATTTTCTTCTTCTTCAGCCTTTGTAGGGCGTGGAGCGATTTGAGGCACTCCTTCATCCATATCTAGACCATTCCAGCGTTCTTCTTTAATTGAAGTGAGCATGTAGTTGTGTGCTTGTTTGCGGGAATTAGCAACCAAGTCACTGAAATGCTCGAAAACGCCACCTGTTCTACCGTGAGGTACAAGGACAGAAAGAAGTATTGCGTGGTATTCAGTAGGGATTGCACTCAAAGCCGCTACAACTGATTCCTCCACAATTGAAACATTTTGTGATTGTTCCGTGGTTAGAGATGATTCCCTGCCTCTTCGAGCCGCCGGGAAACCTTCCATAGTTGAACCAATGGAACGAATTGCTGTCCAATAGGTACTTCTTAATTCGTCGTTACCGCAGTTATCTCCCAATTGTAGGGATAACATAACCGCAGTTAGGTTATCACATGGGTCTTGATTTTCAGCCCATGCTCGCACTTTGTTTGTGTTTATTGTCCAATTATCTATCTTCATATTATCAACTCCTATGATGGTAAATAGCCTCAAAAGCCCCTTGAAGCAACTATCATTTTGGTATGCATTTACATAGGGTTTCACAAAGTCACAACCATATGGTAGTATGCTTTGGGTTACTACCATAGTCTAACTCAGGCTAAAGGAGGCTATTGCTAGTAGTTTATGCAATTCCTCCTTTTCTTCTAAAATGCTGCGAATGTAGTATTCAAGGTCATGTATGTGGCTTTCTTCTATGGAATAGTAAGCACTGTATTCTTCCATCCATGCCAAATAATCAAAGATATTATCAAAGTCTGCAATTGTTTTATCTGAAAAATTAGTCATATTATCTACCTCTTTCTTTCTCTAAGTTGGTCGCTCTTTCAAATACTGAAAATAATTCCTACTTCTCCGAAAATAATCGGAATCAAGGTTATTAACAAAGTACAACCATATGGTTGTCGAGAATTAACGGCTAAAGAGCGAGGATTTCCTAACCCCCATATAAAGACCCTCTTAAATTATGTGTAACATGTTATCCCCTTTATTTACACCATGTAAAGAGTATTGGTTTCAATTGGACTTATATTAATAATTATATTATATGTATATTGTTATATCTTATACTATATAGTATAATAAACGACCTGTCTCACGATAATTATTCAATGAGATGAGATTCCTTATCTAGAAATTAAGGACTTATGGTACATAAGTAAGAATATATATTAATCTATCTCATATATCTCATATCTCATCTATCTATCTATCTATCTATTATTATTTACATAACTCTTTCATTACTAGTCTCTTATAACCCCTTAGAAATAAACCTCTTATGTAGTACAGAGAGAGAAATATACTAAGGGTAGCATGAGATATGAGACACATGAGACGCATTTACGGTTATGGGAAGTAATGAATAGGTTATGCAGCATAGGTAGGGAATTGCCCGAATCTCATTGAAAAGAGACGCTTTTGAGACAGATAGTAAGTGAGACTAATTAGAGTCTTTTACCGGCAATTCATTATAGTGAAATAAATAGAATAGGCTTTGTTGAGAGAAATGAAGATTATATGTTCAATATAGCAAGGTGTATTAAAGACACCGGATTTCCTACCAATGTAAGTGGATTCTTTGGTAATGAGTTAGACTCCTTTATATATGCCAAGAAAGGTGCAACCTTGGCCCCGAAATACTGTGGGCCACAATAACAAATGGAGAGATAAATATGGATGATACCACATGGAATAGCCTCGTAATAGAGGTCAATGAATACCTAGAAGCAGACACAACCCTTGATGCTGGATTGCGCCAAGTAGTTGAATTGAACCTACAAATTGGTTCAAACAACTCAAATGAGCGAGATGCGGCTATGGGTGCATTAAAGGCACTACTAAAGGGCAGGGCAGGAACACCGTTCCGCCGTGGTCAAAAGAGTGCTGTACCTGCAAGCGTCAGAGTTTCTATTGACAAAATATGCGGAGTAGTTACAGAAGCGGCACTTGGTTATTACAACCACGATGCGGTTATTGCTGCTATTAGCATGAAGCACATTAAGTCCGGTGGCGGTGCTTATGATGGAGCAGAAGACTATGCAACTGCGGTTGTTAAGCGAACAAGAAACCAACTCGGTAAAATGTTCAAAGACGGTACTTGGGATGGTTCCCTTGAAAGCCTTCTTTCTTCTGAATCTTCAGAAGAATGATTCGATTAGATTAAACCTTTAATCATTAGTCGTTTATACCCTAAATGGGTCTTTGCCTCTCATCCCACTTCGGCGGGGTGAGGGGCTTTTTTTAATTTAACTTTGCCCTCATTTACCTTTATAGATGCAGGTCAAGGGGGGTCGAACCCTATGTAAGTGCCCGGCCCTCGGTTCTATTGGTGAACAAAATAAAATGATGGCTTTTACATCATATTTGTTCATTATAACACATGGAATACAGTAAAGCAAATGGGCGACAAAAAAGAAGCATGACGGTTAAGTGAGGATTTCAACTCCCCTCACACTTAATGCGGTATTGTCTTTGCTGTATTCCTCCCATTCACGGACTATCATTAAATGATTATTGGTTTACCAAGTAATAACAGGAAAAACTTCCTGACTTTGGTATAGTGGCAAACATCTTTTCTACCACGAACCTGTTCCCAATAATTTAGGTGCAATTCCTATTTAGTCCTCATATTCACAATAACAATAAAGGAGGAAATAGAATGACAACAGGAACAAAAGAACAAGAAGCCATATGGAATGCAATAGAAAATACAACAGGTCATGTCTTTGTAAATGCGGGAGCAGGTACAGGAAAGACATTTACCATTGTTGAAGGTGCTAATAGAATAAACGGTCAAAGTGCCGCTTTCTTAGCATTTAACAAATCTATTCAAACTGAACTAGATGAAAGATTACCAGAAGATGTAGAGGCAAAAACATTTCATGCCTTTGGATTTGCTGCAATTAGAAATGCTGGAATTAAAACTAAAGTTAATTTTAAGAAACTAAGCACAATTATTAAACAATTGCTTGGTGCTGATTATTACCATGCTCCCTTGTCCAAACTAATTTCATTAGTCAAGGGTTCATTAGTAGATGGTAAAGATGTTAAATCAATTAGAGCATTAATAGATAAGTATGATATTCAGTTTGAATCTCGAAGAGAAGAAAACTTGGCTATTCAATCTATTCCTGCAATATTAAACATTTGTAAGAATGAAACTCATCATATTGATTTTGATGATATGATTTGGCTACCATTGATTAATGATTATCCACTACCTCATTATGATATAATGTTTGTAGATGAAGCACAAGATTTCAATGAATCACAAAGAGAATTGATTAGTCGCTGTGTAAATGGCGGCAGATGTATTATTGTTGGGGATAAAAACCAAGCAATTTACGGGTTCCGTGGGGCAGATAGTAATTCAATTAAGATGTTTGAGGAAAGACTTTCTAAGGGCGACAGAGAAATAGCCCATTTTCCTCTAACAATTTCATGGCGTTGTCCTAAAGCGGTTGTTACAGAAGCGAATAGATATGTGTTAGATTTTAATGCACACCAAAATGCGCCAATGGGAACAGTTAATGAGAATGCGTCTTTTAATCCTCAAACTAATGATATGGTTTTATGTAGATATAATGCACCATTAGTGGGTGCTTTTTATGACTTAATTATGCAAGGTAAATCTGCATACATTCTTGGTCGAGATATGACTAAAGGTTTGATTAATGCAGTAAATAGAATCAGCAAAAACAAACAGATGGGAACAGAAGAGTTTTGGGGATTGTTCCAAACTGATTTTGAGTTTAACTATGCAAAACTTATTGAAGAGGGTAAAGATAACCAAGCGTTCTCCTTAGAAGATAGGAAAGATTGTATCAGTATCTTTGTAAAGAAAGCAACAACTGTTGGTGGAATTATTGGAGAGATTAAAAGAGTATTCGACGGTAATGATAACGGAGAAATCATGCTATCAACTGTTCACAAGGCTAAGGGATTAGAAGCAGATAATGTTTATATTCTAGCCACTGAAAGAATGCCACACCCAAAGGGAAACAATGAAGAGAATAACATTTGCTATGTAGCAATTACAAGAGCAAAGAAGAATCTATTCTATTGTGGGCCAAAACCCGGAAAAATAGGAGGAATATAAATGAATGAAAGATTTGAAAGAGTAAACAGATTATTGAATATTTTCTGTAAAGACCAATTAAGAGAAGAAATTCTATCTGATAAATGGGTTAATAACCTAATGTTAGTTAAATCGTATTCTGATGAATTATTGGAATTAGTGAGGGATATAAATGAATAAATATAGTATAATGATAAAAGCACTAAATGAATGGCAAGTAACTAAAGAAGTCGCATGGGATAAAGGCACTAAAAGTGTAGTATTCTTAACAGATGAGACTTTAGACTTATCTAATATAAATGCAGATGATGTAGTTTATTACAGTAAGTATAGTGAATGGGCTAAAATGTATTTGGGGGCATTCCAATGAGTGATTATCCAAAAGATGTTTATGACTACTATAATGAGATGCTCAATGAGATTACACCAACTGTTAAAATCGGCGACATGAATTATTGTGCTTCAACTGTTTTAAGAGAAGTTGACCCTATTGCTTATAGAGTAGGTTTAGCAGATTGGTTAGATAGCCTACATAGTGATGGACAGTTTTGTTATGATTGCGAAGTAATAGGCGATTGTGAATGCGAAGAAGAAGAATGGACTATTCAAGAAGAAGGTAAAGAAGATAAAGTATTTACTATTAAAGTCCACCCTAATCTTAAAGGAGATGATGAGTGATGGAAGAGATAGTAAGATTTTGTGGTTATGATAATGTTTATCATTTAATAGCCGACCATTGGACAGTAGAAGAAAGGCAGTTGTTATTTGAGGACTTAGTTAATAGTCCTGAAGATGCAGTTGATTTTATTAGAGAATCAGTGGAAAAGATAGCATCAGATTATTTTGATTGGGTAGACCATGAGAAGATAATGGCTGATGCAGATGAAGAAGCCTATCAAGCATATAGAGATGGTGATTAATATGAATGGAAAAATAATGCAAATAGAAATAATGACCTGTGACTGTGGAGTAACTTCCAAATACGATATACATAACAGTGTATC
>Ga0098060_1001141_pt1 | contig 11015 bp, 10 predicted proteins | sample 21_taG_FD_77063 | JGI IMG/M metagenome (GOLD analysis project Ga0098060, IMG submission 77063) | Marine viral communities from the Subarctic Pacific Ocean - 21_ETSP_OMZ_AT15319 metaG | ecosystem: Environmental > Aquatic > Marine > Oceanic | place: Pacific Ocean | collected 2015-01-19 | reverse complement strand
TACGAATGCCTCCAGCACTATAATTTTTCCTACGATTCTTTTTCTTTGTCCGTGCCATTTATAGTTTCCTCAGTACGACCAGATAGCGGGAGAAGGATATTTATCTTCTGCCATATCTAAATGTATAAAACGTCCTTTACCTTTTTGATTTACACCTATTCTTTTTATGCCATATTTTATGGCTACTTCAAGAACCTTTAAAGCTTTATCTCCGCTTACGGCTACATCAACTGCACAACCTGTAGTGTGTGCGCCTACACGAGACTTAGAAGCCTCTATAGGGTGTTCAATGCACCTATACCCAGAACTAATAACAAAAGGAAAATTACATTCTTTTCTAATGTTATTTAAAACCTTTAAAAATTCTTCATCAAATTTGTACTTACCACAGTGTTGACAAGCTAATTCTTCTTCTGTAAAATAACTCATTCTTTTTTACCAGTACCTAAGAAGAGTCCAAAAGATCCTGTCAATGCTCCGGTCATCACGCTAACTAAGCCTGCTTGCTCTAGAGTGGGTGATGAGATACCCATAAACCACTCAACAACACGATAAGTCATAATAAGCATAGCCACCATTAAAAGCCGTGGTACTACTCGCCACTTATCTAATTCTTCAGGCTTCATGTTTTTTTCAACTTCATTAATTTATCAGCTCCTCTGATACCAAAACTTGCGCTTACAGCAAGAAAGAGAAGATATTGATACCAATCCGGTAAAGTATCAAGTGTATTAAAACTACTACGCACCCGATCAACAATACCGGGATCATCAACAACAACAGAATATCCCAAACAAAATAAAGGGACTGCCAACACAATTGTCCAAAACTCATCTTTCCAGCTTGATGCAGAAGCGTCAGCCATTTTGCTTTCCCAATCTGCATCATTTTGGATAACCCGTAGTTTAGCTTGGTGTTGTGCCTGTGACTGCTCATGCTTGTTGTTTAAATAACCCCCAACAAGGTTAGCAATTGGCCCCAATAAAACCTGTAACATTTAGTTGCAGGTCACTACGATTTTGTTGTTTGAATCTGTAGTAATCGTACAGCCGCTGTTTTTCAGTATGTCTTGCATAATTACATCGCTTTTATTGAGGTAGGAAAGCCAATCTTCGTTAGTCTCATGGATGCCTAGCATTCCTTGAATACCCAAAGTCTCAGCAGTATCAAGACCATTGGTGCCAAGAGTCACAAGATTTGTCATACCAGCAATACCAACATTAGCCGTTGCGTTAAGCCCGTCTTCAGCAGTAGCCCCAACTTGAGTAATACCAGCAACAGCAATAGTAGTGTTAGCGTCAAAGCCAGCAGTACCCATATCAACGATTCCGTCCATCCCTGTAACACCAAGCGTTACCATGCCGTCGATAAACTGACCATAATCTACGTTGCTTATAGCATCAAACCCAGAACTAGAAATGTCAGAAAAACTACCATACAAGGCTTGTTGAGTTTCAGCGTCAGCTTTTACCTGCGCCAAGTCTACCTTAGCGTTATATCTTGCCATAGTCTTGGCTGAATCCGCTTGCATCCACATCATTCCAAGTGAAGTAACCGGACTAGCCAACACAGATGCCCACTGCAAAGCAGTAGACTGCTGAGGCATCGGCTGAATTGTGGGGGTCTGCGACAAGGCTAATGCCATTACAGCCGCACTAGCGGCCTGTCCGTCTCCTGCCGAGGCTATAACAGATAAAGCATCATACTTTGCTTTAGATGCCACCGCATTAGCTTCAGCCGCCTTTTGAACTGCCTCATAATATTGACTTGCAGTAGATGCACAGCCGCTTAAAATAAATAAGCTTACAACTAAAAGTAAATTTTTCATTTAGAATCTTCCTCTGCTCCTAAAAGTTTTCTTGCACGGCCTAAGTCATTTAAAAAGGCCTGCTTGCAATGATCCTCGTCCCATTTTTGAAAAATAAAGTTAATTGTTTTTTCAGTCTGCTTCCAAACTTGCTCATCATTCAAACGATAGGCTCTGCCAGAAATAGACTCATTAGGATTGTCAGAAAATAAAACAGCAGTGTTTACTAACTGGCTTGTTGCATCTCCAACGCGGATAAGGTATTGTACTACTTTATTCATTGTAACTCCATTTATCTAATAAAATATACAAAAGAACTAACTGAAATAGATATAATAACCCAAAACAATCTTTCTGAAATTCTAACACTCTTTGAATTTATAATCAAGTTTTCTGTTAAGTCTCTAATATCATCTTCCTGATCGTCTAGGCGTTTCTCGTGCCTGTCCATGCGCTTGAACACAGACAGCATTTGCTCTTCAACCCTTGCAATCTGTGATACCGCTTCAGTTAGCTTGTCGAGCTTTTGCTCAATCCGGTCGAGCCTATGTTCTTCTCCCACATTCATTACTCTTATTCTTTAGGCCAATCGTTAAAAGTCGAAGGATTATCTGGTGTACCTGCTATTAACTCCACAAGCTCTTCGTGAGTAGTTACTGCGTTGATCTGAGCTTCCATAGAGTTTGAGGTAGTGCGTACCGCCGCTCTGTATGTCGTAACGTCAGCAGGAATAGCGGCGTCAGTTTCAGCTTTGCGTACAACGTACCAATCAGTAGGGGCCAACAAGCCACCTGCCTGCGCTTTGACTTTAACGCACTCTTGAGACTTTAGACCCAGCGTAATGATTGGGTTGCCAAACTGGTCAAAAGCAGGCTCACCGTCAGTTTCGTCTACTTCGTGTACGTCATCAAGTGCCTTGGGTACGTCTGCCGCCCAGTAGAAACGTGGGTCAAACGGAGCAGGGTCATCTACCCATACTAGACCAGCCGCAGTCTTTTCATCGTCTGACCAAGACCCCCAGTTAGATGGGTGCTTAATTTCGTTATCATCCGTCCAACTTTTGCCTGCGCGAATGACGCTATTGTTGTATGTCCATGCCATTGTTGTTACCTCGCGTTGGCGTATTTGAAGGGCATCTCTGCAAATGCCATGTAAAATATGGTGTCGCTAGAGCCATTAAAGTTGTTGGAATTGCCTCGCACCTTAAATCCGTTAGACGCAAGATCGAAACCGCCGCCAGAGTTTGAATACTCTGCGTTGCTGTCATTTGGCGACAAAACAGAGTTTGTTTCGTTGTAACCTAGTCTTTTGTTATCAACGAGCGTCCACCACTCTGTGTCATTAGTATTTTTCAAAAGAACCCAAGCTGGCCTAAACCCTGTGTAAATAAACGGGCCGTCTGCGCTTCCGTTGCCTGTAAAACTACCGAGCTTGCTGAAGCCTTCGACGCTGTGGAAGCAGTAGGCTATTTGATTTGTACCGTTTGAAAAAGTTACGGCGTTAAAAACTGAACTTGTCGGAACGGAATAACCGCTATCTACTTTTGCATCTGTGTCATTAAGCTTTAAGTAATCCATTGACCCGTCTAGTGCAGTTGTGCCTGTCCACCAGTAATTATCGCTTGATAAGTTCCGACTCTTTTGAATTACAAGTTCAGGCGCTGAAGATAAACCGTGTCCAACAGTTCCAGAACTAGATGCGTCAAACGAAACAATGCTAAAACCAGCATCAGTATTAGCTGACACGGTAGATGTAATAGTGCCGTCACTGTTGCTTACGCCTGAACCGCCAGCTTTCCAGTTCCAAGAGACATAGGTTTCAGCCGCGTTGAACGTACCGTCACTTGACGCGAGTGAAAAACCATCTGAATCAAAAGACCCGATTCCTCCAGTAAAGGTAATCTCAGCATTAGTAGCGTTTGGATAGATAAGTTTATTCGTGCCTCGCACTGCATCAGTGAGGCCATGGTATCCACCAGTGCTTCTCTTCTTCACCCAAACAACGTCAGGTTGGAAACCAACGCCGGTAATACTTTGCGTTCCAGCGTTACCCGTATACAACACAGTATTAAAGTGGTCTTGTGGGCTGTTGTTTACAGCAGGGTTAACCGCCGCCGCTGGATCAGGCAGGTTAGCCGTACATAGGGCTAGGTAGCCTGCTGGTGGTGCGTAGTGAAAGTCACCGCGTCCGTTGGCGTCTGTGTTGCCTTGTGCAGTTTTTTCGCCAGCAAAGCTAGAGTCTTGACCAAAATTAATAATATTTATGTATTCGTAGTTGCCTGTTGCTGGAACCAGATCAACACCTGCTGGAATATCTACAGTGCTATCTGTCTGTGTTTGTAGCGTCCCGTTTATACTAAACGTCAACTGGTTGTTGTCACGGTCTGCAAAAACTTGCACTATTGTCCCTGCGGGAAAACCAGCGTGGGTTCCTTGCGCTGTGCCTGCTTCAACAAAGTCCCTATTCGTCCCACCAGAATCGTCTATGCCGTAAAAAATTGAACCGTCTGTGGCGTAACTACCCCATTGTGTATTAGTAAGCACTCCAATAGAGTTGTAACACCAAGGTGATGCGCCTGTAGGAGTCTTGAGAAACAGAACTTCAAACACCCACTTGCCTGTTTTTGGTAACGGGATTGTGCCGTCACCCCACCCATAGTTACTTGCTGGATTATCTACTCTAAGGTTGCCTTGTGAAAAACTTACGTTTGCGCTGTTATCTGGTGTCGCCAAAGCATTCAACGTAGCCCAGTTATTCGTCGGGCTGTCAGGCATCTGATCCGTGACCAGTACATCGGTGCTAGTAAAATCATTTCCTTGTGTTGTTATTTCTTTAACCGAAATGTTATCAAAATAAGCTGTTCCCGGCGCTTGTAAAAAACACCTAACGTATACCGTTCCGGTTGATGAAGACGTAAAAGTAAATTGAAAATGGCCTCCTGTATTGCTGGAAGTTTCAACGCCGTCTCTACCACCCAAGGTGTATTCTACGCTAAGTCTTGCTCCGTTGGTTGTGCCTTTGTCTACGGTAGCTTCTATTGAATATGTCTTACCACTCTCAACTGATATAGCTTGATACGCACCAGCATCAAATCCGGGGCTTTCATAAACAGACAGCCTATTATTTGATAAAGCGAGCGTTGCGCCGTTGTGTGCTGTCCAACTATTAATATTAGTATCAAAAGTTCCATTGGTTACTAGCTCAGACCCAAGCACTGTAGACGCATCTTTACCAAGAAACCCAGCATCATTAAAAGGTAAATAGTAACCGTTAGTGCCGTAGCTACCTGTGTACTTCTTAGGTATCCATGTGTCTGCCTTGGTTTCGCCAAAGCTGGCTGGCGTTAGTGCAGTGCCATCAACAAAGTTTACTTCTGAGATGTAACCATCAAAGTAAGCAGTATCGTAAACGGTAGCCCCAATCGTGTGCTTGTTAGTATTGTTAACGTATCCCTGTTTGTACCGATCTGGAGCAGGATCGTCATCGTCCCAAGCAGTTATTTGCTCGCCATTAACATATATTTTAACTCTGTTTGAGTATGTTTCTTGGTTTGTGTCTTGAGCAACTACAATATGATACCAAGCTGAGGTATCTCTAAATTTTTGCGTACTGATGTACTGCCAATCATATGCACTGCCTGTGTATCCATCCCAAAGTAGCCTGTCTGATGGATCAAAATACAAAATATCTCTGTTTACACCGCCAGTACCAGCGCCCCAAATACAGTTATACCCTGAGTCTGATATGCTTGAGCGTTTAACCCAAGCACTAAAAGTCCATGTCCTCATGTTTCCCGTAGACGAGGGTGTTCTATCAAGATGTCCGGTATTGTCAAACCGTACAGAGTTGTCTATCTTATGCGGATAGAAACCCGATGAGTACATCCATTGCTGTGAGCCTACCGGACCTGACATAGTTTATCCTCAGCTAAACGCGAGTTGTGGAGCGCCGAGCAAGATGCGACCTGAAGCGGCAACAACGTAAGGCACAATGTCTGTGGTCGATGCGGCAGAAGACAGGGTAAGCCCTGCTCCGCTGGCTGTCTCGTAGTCAGTGCCAAGGGACACTGTGCGACTACCCGTACCGTCTTGGATAAACACGATAAACCCAGACTGACCCACAATCTCTGTGCTTGGGTTAGCCAAGGTCACATTACCTGTCAACGTCAGTACAAAGTTTTGGTCAGCACTAAAGTCCAGAGTAACTGATCCAGTGTTACTGGTGTCGGTTTCCGTACTAGCAACTGCCGTAGTAAATACACCTGTTGATGCAGTAGAAGCCCCAATGGTAGTGCCGTTAATTGTCCCGCCTGTAATTGCTACGTTAGACGGGGTAATTCGATCTGCTAAATAACTTGATAGATTAGCCATTAGTTAACTCCCTTAAATAGCCGCAATAATAAATGCAAGCAGTTCTGAATAACGCACACCCATGCGGTCACACTCTTCACCAGTTTCTTCGTCTGTCCAAGTGCTGTGAATAAACATTCCATAGCGCCCAGCGTCTAACCCTTCAGCTTCAAATGCGGCCTTCAAGTCTTGCGCGATAATTCCAAAATGAATACGGGCTGTTTCGTCGCTTTCTGTATTGTCATCTTTACTTTCTACAGCACTCTTCCATCGGTACTTACGCAGAAGTGCCTTAGCCGCTACAGCTACGCGAGTCTCTGCTTCTGTTAGCTCTTCAATGTCTTGCTTTTCTCTAGCGTCTGAAGTGTTGATAGTGCCATTAGTAGCATAAAGATCATCAAACCGTTGAGATCCAGCACCTAAATCTATTACGTTGTCTGAGAAAGCACCGTTTTTGTACGGATACCAAGTGGTAGAACCGTAGTAAACTCCTGAATCAGCGCCACTGCCGTGTATAACAAGCTGGTTGGTTACAGCTTTTAAAGTTCCTGCAACGGTGCTTCCAGTTTTAATCTCTAGGCCACCAGAGCCAACACTTACTTTACCGCCTGCGGGGTTAAGGGCTATATCTTGAGCGCCTGCCGACAGGTTTCGTGATTGAAGAAAACCAATGGCGGTTCCACCACTGTTATCCATACCAAACTCAAACTGGTTGTTAGCGTTGCCGCCTTGTATTGAAAACTGTGGTGACTGAGAACCAAGTGCTCCGTCAGCATCTGCTGTTGCCCCAGCGACCTGTAGCTTATAGAGGGGATCGCTTACGCCAATACCTACGTCACCAGAGCTATCAATACGCATACGCTCTGCGTCATTTGCATAAACTGCTAAATGATCGGTTGAGTTATCGTAGAAAAACCCACCCCTAAAGTCATCGTCAGTGTCTCCAAATAAAAGACCCCCACTTTGGTCAGTGGGTGTTTTTACTTGAATGTACGATGCGCCAGACGCATTTTGTACTCTTAAAGAAGCACTGGCATGAAATGCATCTCCTGAGTCTGTTCCAATTAATACCCGCTCTGAGCTATCAATCGTAATCGCCGTGCTTGTAGCACTGTCAACAATACCTAAGCTAGGAGCAGTTCCTGTTTGTGGGTACAACTGCCACGTTGAGCCGTCATAGACCATAGTGACAGAGACGCCGCTTACGTCCATTACTAGGTCGGCGGCTACACCTTCAATAGTAGAACTGTTACGCCCTACAGTCAGGTTTGTAGTCCCCCAAGCGTTGCCGTCTGCAATAATAACTTGATCGCCCGCAGAAGGGCTTGCAGGCAACGTAATCGTAAACGCGCCTCCAGCAGTGCTTGCAATAACACCCTCATTCGCAGACATGGTGTAATTTGCAGTCTTTACTAAATAATCAATGCCACCGACTACATCACCAAATGATAGTGTTCCACTACCGTTCGTAAGAAGTGCTTGACCGTTTGATCCGTCGCTAGTTGGATATGTAAGAGAGTTTGCTACCAAAGCACTAAACGTACCTGCGGCGGCAGTAGATGCACCAATAATTGTGCCGTCAATATTTCCACCATTTACATCAGCAGTAGGAATTGTAACCGTACCTGTAAAGGTGGGTGAGGCCGTAGGAGCCTTAGCATTTAACTGAGTTTGAATAGCAGAGGTAACGCCATCAACATAGTTAAGTTCTGCCGTAGTAGCTGTAACACCATCTAGGATGTTTAACTCTGCTGTAGTACTTGTTACTCCATCTAGGATATTTAATTCCGCTGTAGTGCTTGTTACACCGTCCAAGATGTTAAGTTCTGTAGCTGTTGCACTAACTACTACATCTTCATTTATCTTGGGAGATGTTAGCGTTTTGTTTGTTAGCGTATCAGTTGTTGCTTTACCTACCAGCGTATCTGTAGCCGCAGGAAGCGTTACTGTTACGTTACCGCTATATGCGCTATGAGCCGCTGACTGAAGCTGTGTATAATGAGCATTGCTAGCTTCACAATACAATTTTATATTAGATACAGAACCGCCATTCTTTAAAACAAGTTCGCCTGTCTGTATATCTACATTACCATCAATTCTAACTACACCTGTTCCGTTAGGCGTAAGAGCAATATTACCATTAGATGTAGAAACTAAACCATTACCATTTACATCTAGATCACCGCCTAACTGTGGTGTAGTGTCTTCTACAACATTAGAAATAGCACTAGACGTAGCCAAACCTGCGACTAGTGTAGAACGTGAAATCTTCTTAAGGCCACCACCTGACGTATCTACAGCTAAAAGAACATCATCGTTAGCTACCGAAGATATTTCTGACAAATCACCTACAGCAGTTGGATTAAAATTTGTTCCATCTGCAATTAAAAGATGACCAGCCGTGTTGGTTGCCATGACAAGATCATCACCACTAATGGTCAAATCACCCGAAATGGTAAGATTTCTTATTCCTGTATAATCTTTGTTTGCATCTAAAACAACAGCTTTAGAAGCAATAGCCGTTCCTACTGCGGTACTTCCTAAATCTAACGCATTTAGTTCACCTACAACGGCTGTAATTCCGTCTAGAACATTTAACTCTGCGGCGGTACTGGTAACTCCATCAAGAATGTTTAATTCTGCGGGAGTAGACGTAATAGCTACTCCTCCTACTTGAAGCGTTGTTGCGTTTACTTCTCCAGAAGAACCATAAATAACAGCTTTACTGTTTACAATAGTTCCTGCACTAGAGCCGTCTGTTAAATTTATTTCTGCCGCAGTTGATGTGACGCCGTCTAAAATATTAAGTTCAGCAGTTGTAGAGGTTACGCCATCTAACAAATTAATTTCTGTTGCAGTGGCTGTAACGCCATCCATAATATTAAGTTCGGCGGCTGTCGCAGTAATTGCAGTGCCATTAAAGTTAATAGCATCTAAATAAGCTGTACCATCAATATAAATGTCTTTCCATTCTTTTGTAGAACTTCCAAGATCATAAGTATTATCCGCATCTGGAATAATATTTGATGCTACGTCTGCGGTAAGCGTAATACTATCTGTATCAGCATTACCAAAAGTAAGGTTGCCTGAGATTGTTGCATTACCAGTAACTGTTAAATTACCGCCGATGCTAAGATCATTAGTAGCTGTAACATTTCCTGTCAGCGTTGACGTACTTGTCACAGCCAGCGTAGAGCTTAAAGTTGTAGCTCCCGTCACCCCTAGCGTTGTTCCAACTGTAGCGGCTTCATTAACTGTAAGGGTGTCAATAGTTGCTGTACCATCTAAATAAAGATCTTTAAACTCTAAAGAGCTAGTACCAAGATCAATATCATTATCGGTTACTGGTACAATAGCGCCATCTTGAATACGAATTTGCTCTACTGCGGCACTAGAGACTTCTACATAAAAACCCCAACGATTATTAGTACTATCTACTTCAATTTTATTTAAAAAATCTAAATCACCAATTTTAAAAATATTACCGCCCTCAGCCGCTGTGCCATCATGTCGATGTCCAGTAGATGTTGCGCTTGTAGAAGAATAAGTAAAAGCGTTTACTAACTGATTATATTCATCATTAAAAAGTGAGGCTGTTATTGTATCGCCATCTGAAAATGTACTTTGTCGTGTATAAGTTTGAGCCATTGCTATCTCCTACCTGATGGCATATAATCAAAATAAAAACCATTTATTGCGTATGGTAATCTTTTATCGTTTGTTCTAATCCTAACGCTAGTTGTTTGACCACTGCCTGTAAGAGTTGTCCTAACCATAGGATCGTTTGTTCCTCCAAAAGTTGCAGTATTAAAAACAGAACTTCCAAAAATAGCTGGTAGAGGAATATCAGACAATGTAATATCTGAGGGCTGTGGAATATTTGCATCTTCATAGTCATATCTAATTCTCATAACAGGAGTAACTGCTCCTTCAGGAGAAATAGAAGTACGAATATATTTTAAAGTTTTACGAGTTCCTATATCACCAAAGTCAAGATCGGGTGTTTTATAGGTAGCTAAAATATCTTGTTCGGCACCCGCTAATAAAAAACTATTTCCACTATCATGGTTATAAACATAACCGTCTTTATCGCCATTAAATTTTTGTTCTATACCTTGATAGTCAATAGTAGAACTTAAACCAAAAGCTTGTATTCCTTTAGTTTCAGACCATTCAAAACCTTGTCCTGTAAAAGTACCTAAAATACCTTTAGCGTCTGCTGAAGATGATCCAGCACCAGAATAAAAAAGCCGATACTGTGACTTAGATCTAAGCACACAGCTATCAATAACATAAGAATCAATACTGTTTGTAACACTTGTCAATAAACTTTGAATCTGTCTTGAAATAGAGCTTAACTCTGTGTCACCAATACGGGCTGTACCAGCAACGGTTCTTATGCCATCGGGAGCTAGAAAAACAAGATCGCCTCCAATTTCTTGGATACTATAACCACTCAAACAACCAACATTTTCTGCAATTGGATCTATTCTTGTATTTGAAGGAGTATTAATTTCTACAAGCTTATGAAGGCTGTTTCTAGCAAAAACAATTAAGTCTGTTCTAAAACCTTTAACACCTTGAATCTGATCTGATATTGTTACAGAACCTGAACCAGTGCCTGAAAAATTATTAGGGTCGTTATAAACACTATAAAATACAGTGTTTAAATTATCTTGTACTCCTGCCGCAATTAAATGATGGTCATGAACAGTAATATATTTAACACCTTTTGTTCCTGTAACTGTTACTTCTTCTGCAAAAAAAGTACGGGTGCTTAATACATCAGTACCCTCCATACGAAATGCAAAAATTTTATTTGAGCCATCAGCAATAAACACTTCGCCATAATCAAAATC
>Ga0098060_1001140_pt1 | contig 11015 bp, 7 predicted proteins | sample 21_taG_FD_77063 | JGI IMG/M metagenome (GOLD analysis project Ga0098060, IMG submission 77063) | Marine viral communities from the Subarctic Pacific Ocean - 21_ETSP_OMZ_AT15319 metaG | ecosystem: Environmental > Aquatic > Marine > Oceanic | place: Pacific Ocean | collected 2015-01-19 | reverse complement strand
GATGTTGGCTGCGGTAGATCAGGGTATTGGAGGGTTAGCTGCCGAAGAGATGTCAGCCCCAGTAGAAGGGGCCATGGCAGAAGGTATTATGTCTACTGTTAATATGGGCGCTCCAGAAGCTCCTGTACAGGTCCCCGGAGGGCCTGCTCCTGTAAATTTTAACCAAGGCGGCCCTGTTCAGTATATGGAACCGGGCGGTGTCGCCGCGCCCGACGACCGCTTCCAATCGTTGTTCAATCAGTCACTTTCTATGTTTAATCAGATAGATGATCCTGCGCAAAAAGAGGCTGCATTAAACGAACAACGTGAAATGACTAAAGCGCAAATGTTGTTTGACGTAGCACAAGGTGCTTTAGGGTTTGCGGCAGGTGCCGGACGCCCCGGAGCGACGCCCGCGGAACAATTAGCAAGCGCATTTCAACCTGTGTTAGGTAACATCGGCGCACGAGCCGGTGAGCTAAACAAATTTAAACAATCCCAAGCAGCCGACGATAGGCAACTGCGTCTTGGCGCTTTGCAGATGGCGGGACAACAATACGCCGCAGAACAAGGTAAGAGTGAAGCTACAATTAAAGGTGTTCCTTTAAGTGTTTATAATAAAATGACCACAGAAGATCAGCGTCTTCTTCTTTTAGGTAGAGAAAACACCAAACCAATCACTCTGGCTAAAGGCGCTATTTTAGTAGACCCCGCTAATCCCGACAAACCCCTAGCTTCTAATCTTGGGCAAGAAGACGAAACCTTTATTTTAGGTAGGGGTCAACAGCTTTTAAAGTCGGACGGTACAATACTTGCTGAAAACAAAAGCGGTAAAGACGAAAACATCTATACTATTGGCGGTCAGCTAGTTAGATTTGATCCAGACACACAAAAATCAAAGGTAATTTTTTCCGAAGACAAACGTCAATTAATTACTGTTGATGGCACGTTGTTGCTTGTAGACCCCACCGCAGAAGCAGGATCAAAACCTGTAGAGCTTTATTCGGCGGCAGAAAACATGGAGCCCGATTACAGAGTTTTACGCGATAATGCTACAGGCTTGGTCACTTACATTGACATAACAACGAAAGAGGGCCAAGAAGCAATAGCACTGGCCAGTGCTGGTAATATTCAGGCTGGAACACAACGCTACAAAATTGGGACAATGCCTTCTGATACTACCCCTGTTGCTAAAGCCTACAAAATCGAAGGTCTGGGTGTGAGGTTGTCGTATGACGGTGGACGAACTTACGTCAGGGCCGGAGCATCTGGACCTGAAATTGTGACCATGCCTGAAGATGCGCAAGGCCTGAGTGATACGATTGCCGCAGACGTTGCTGCAAGTCAACGTATTCAGCTTATGGCGGGCAATCAATTAGAAGTCTTGGACAACCAGTTAGGTATTGTTGTAAAAGGCGGTACTAATGAAAACCCGACCTCTATTTCGAAAGAAGACTCTACAATTCTTAGAGATGCAATGAAAGCCGCTAGAAACGGCACCGGTCCTTACGCAGCGTTCAACGTGTTCTTGGATAAAACGTTTGGGGGTGCAGTACCCGCGGCTCGTGAAGCCTTCCAAGATACGCAGCAAAACCGACAATTCTTGCGTGGATTAATGATTCTTGGCCGATCCGCTTTGGTTGTTAACCCAAGATTCCCTGTTGCAGAAATGGAAAAAGTGGCAATGCTTTTCCCAGAACCAGATGCTGTGTTTACTAACCCTGAAACAGAAGCTAATAAACTTGTTGAACTTAAAAACTTAGCTCTAACGCAAAAACGCAACAACCTCGAACAGCTATCGCAAGGAATACAAGATTCCAAGATACGGGCTTCCGTTATGGCAAACAACTTTGAAATTGATCGTTTACTTAACATGTTGATTTCAGTGCCGACCGGAGCTACCGGCGGTGCCGTTGATCAGGACAAAGTGGAGGCTTTGCAGAGCTTAATTAGAGGCAGTAGATAAATGGCTGAAGAAAATACTCCAACCTATACCGAAATGCCTGTACTGAAACCGGCTACTTTTAGTCGGGATCAAATGCTGCAAATAGTAGATACTTTTAAAGATACCGATCAAGGTGCGGCCACTGTTGTGGCGAAAACGCTTGCTGGAGAAGTAGGTCAAGATGCTCCCGGACTTTTTACTTATGAAAGTTTAAGAGACGGGACGGCACCTTTTTTTGATTTTAGTGAACAATATAAAGGTGTTGCTCCAAACAACCGTGCGCTAACCGATGAAGAGATAATAAGCATCTTTGCGGTTGATACGGAAGGTAACCCAATTATGCCCGGCGAATTTAAAAGCGGGTTTATGCGAGAAATCATACCTCAAGGTCTTAGTTTAGCGGGTGGTTTTAAAGGCGGTCAAAAACTTATGCAAGTCGCCCCTAAACACCCCTACGTTCAGGCGGGTGCGGGTGTTGTTGGTTTCCTCGGAGGTATGTTTGTTGGTGGTAAAACCGGAGAAGTAATTACCGACGTGACAATGGGAGAAGAGCGCCCACATACGCCGGGTCAAACGGCTGCTTACGAACAGGGTAAAACTGCCGCAGGTGTGGTGGGTTGGCTACCCTTACCTTTTATGGTTTCACCTAAAATTACTTTTGGCGCTGCCGCATACTTAGACAATCTTGCAAAAGCAGGTATAGAAAAAGGCCCACGGGCCCTGCGTTTTTTACGCGGTTCTGAAAGATTACTTGGTAAAGTAGGCAAAGGTGCAAGAGATAACAAAGCCGGAACGATAGTAGGTGAATCCGCTTTAGGCGCAGGCGCAGTGTTTGGTGCGGGCGCAGCAGAAACGCAGTACCCGAACGAACCATTACCTAGAATAGGTTACGAATTTTTAGGAAGCGGCGGCGGGATGTTGCTAGGTGCCCCTCTTACTACACTTGTAGAAAACTTTGATGGTTTAAAGACCGGTTTTCGATCACTGAGCGATCAGTATCGCGCAGGCGGGGCCGGGCAAGTCCTTAATCCAGTTAAACAATACCGACAAGGTAGAGCCGTCACCCGTATTTTAGAAATTTTAGAAGAAGCAGGGGAAGACCCAAAGCAATAATCGAGCGACTAGAAGCCTCTTCTTTAAACGGGGTTTTATTAGACGAAGCGGGAAACCCCATAAAACTTACGGCTGGTGCGAAGTCCGGTAGCCCCGCATTGTTAGCCATTGAAAAATCTTTAGACCAACTTGGCATGGGTTTGGGTAAAGAAAGAACCGCTGGTGCAAAGTCTGCTATTTCGGCATTACGCACAACAATTTTGGCGTTATCTAATTCAGATGAGCAAGCGGCTTTACAAGCAGCCGCAGATATATCTGAAAGTGTCTTCAGAGCTAATTTAGATAACAACCTAAGACAAGCCACCGACCGTGTAGTTACCGCTTTTGAAAACATTGCTCCGGGTAAAGAGTCGAACATTCAACTGTCCGAAAAACTTTACGATGTAGTATCTAATCAAATGGAGTTGGCTAGACGACAAGAAAAACAACTATGGAACAATGTTCCAAACGTAGAAATTACAAGTTTTGTTGATGAAGCAGGTGAAGCTACTAATGTTCCAAACTTTATAACGGTTTGGGAAAACACGTTTGCAACCGCCCCGCAAAGATACAGAGACAAATACATGACCAAACTCAAGTATTTGGGTGGTTTTGTTGATGACAAAAAAGCAGATTTAGGACTTCTTACAGATTCTGATGGAAACCCAATACCTCCTACGGGCAATTTAACTACAAAAGATTTGACGTATATGCGTTCTTTAGCTTTGGATGAAGCTTCGGAAGCTATGGCCGCGGGAAACAGGAAAAGTGCTTCAATCGCTTATCAAATGGCTGATGCTCTTTTAAGAGATTTAGGTAACGTACCGCCAGAGCCGGGGCAACAAAACTTTAGAGCCGCATACGACCAAGCACGTGTTTACTCTAAAGCTCTCAATGATACATTTACAAGAGCATTTGCCGGTGACGCGCTGGAAACAACCACGGATCGCGGCCTGCGGATTGCGCCTGAATTGTTGGCTAACCGACTCCTACAAGGTGGCAATGACCCTACTTATTTACGGGTCCAACAAATTAATGACATTGGTACTTTCCAAATGGAAAACGGTATCGAAGGTGCGGAGCAGACAGTTGCTACACTTCGTGGCGTTCAAGAATCAATTTTGCGTAACGCTCGTGCAGAAGCTTTTAATCCAGAAACAGGAAAAATAAGTTTAGACTCTTTGCAAAAATGGATGGGTAAAAATAAAGATATTTTAGCCACGTTCCCCGCGTTGCGTGACGATTTATTAGACGCAGAAAAAGCAGCGATTTTATTAAACGACACTTCTCAAGCTGCAAAAATGCGGCAAGCAGAGGAAGCGGCTCAAGTAAGTTTTTATGACATTATGAATCCGGTAATGGGCGACGGCAGGCGTTTGCACGGAACTGAAAGTCCTACTACAGCTATTACAAAAGCAATAAATTCTAAAGCCCCTTATCGCAACTTAAATAGAATACTTGATCTTGTGGAGTCAACACCAGACGAAGCTTTACGCGAACAAGCGATGAAAGGGTTGCGTTCTACTGTTATGGAATGGGCCGGTACAAAAGCCGGTCTTTCAAGCTCTGGCACGTTTAGTCCCACGGTGCTTTATCAGCAAATGTTTAAACCTTTAAAAGGTTCTAAATCTGATTTAAGCCTTATGGATTGGATGGTTGAAAACCAAGTTATGGGTAAACAACAATCTAACTCTCTTCGCGAGTTCTTAACAGAAATGGTTCGGTTTGAAGCAGCAGAGGTAGACGGGTCTATTGGTGAATTAGTTGACCGTGCCGGTCCTATACTTGATTTTTATCTTGCCATCTCCGGTTCAGCGTTAGGTACAAGAATGCAAAAGGTGTTTACGGGTGGTTCAGCAGGACCCGGTGCCATTACGGCGGCGAGTAAAGGTGCTGATACCATGCGTAACATTTTTGCAGACATTCCTGCTGCGCTACAAACAGATGTAATGTCCGAAATTATGCGTAACCCAGAGTTACTAGCAGCCATGATGCGTAAGCCACGAACGGATGCAATTGGCGCAAGACTTAGGGGTTACATTGGCGACACTTTGAAGAAGGGCGGTTTTAAACCAGTACGGTCTATCTTGCCCGGCACGGGACGTGAAATTCGTGAAGAAGTTGACCAGATGCTTGCGCCTGATGCTTTTGCTCCGCCTTCAGAACAACAGAACATGCCCCCTAATAACCAACAAGGGGCCCTTAATCCACCTGTTCTTAATCCCACCCAGAACAGTGGACCTGCACTTGGTCCGGTTAACCCTCCACCTGCTGCCGTTAAAACGGCGTCACAGGGATCAGGTCCTGTGGACCGGACTAAGTTTGCAGCTTTATTTCCAGAAGACCGAGAACTTCTCGGCATAGGTAGTTTAATGGGGCAAGTGTAATGAGTATTTTTGAAGAATATTCAGGCCGCAGTAGCTACCTAACGGCAAATGAACAGGACCGACTAAACAACCCTGAAAAATACAATTACGATCAGGCTGGTTACGACGCTTTTGTTGCGCAAGTAACCAAGAAATCTGATGCACGTCAAGCGGCTGACAGTGCGTCTCAAGATGCCATACCTTATTCCTACGTGGGCCGCGGAGCAGGGGCCACGAATCCCGCTTTTAGCTTTAGCGGTTACAGCGGTCACACCAGTGGAGGCACTGCGGGCAATGTAAATCTAGGTGGTCTTGCTGGTATTTTTGGAGGTGGATATACAACAGAAAGTTCTGGGGGAAGCACTGGAAACCAAGGCGGTCCTGAACGAGGACCGGGCGGAAACCCACGTGAGCCTGAAGGCGAAACACAACTTAAAGCAGAGGGCGGTGTAATCTACCCCGTACAACACATGGAGGCAGGCGGTATGATCGCATCACCTTACGCAAACCCTATGAAACAACAGATGGGTACGATTAAAACGATGGAACAACCGTTACCACAAATTGCAAGAGGTCCCGATATGGGCGGTGTGGGCGGTATGTTCCAAAACATGCACCAGCAATTTGGACAGCAAATGCGGCAAATGCAGTCTTCGCCATTAAAAGTGTACAGCAATTATTTAAACGAAACATACACAAGCCCACAAGCCGCAGAAATGCAGGCAAAAGTGACAGAATTTGTGGACCTTGTAGATCAAGCAGAACGTGCGCACTTTGGCGCAGAAGAAAGCTTTGGCTACGGTAAGCCACCTGCTACTCCTATGCAGCCGCCTATGATGCAGAATCATCGCGCAGTAATGCCGGATATGCCTATGAACCAGACCATGGGCCCCGGATCAATGCCACTAACGGGGGGAGGCATAGCGTCGTTACCGCCCGCTTTTTAAAATGTTATGGCAGCCATCTCAGAAGACACTAATCTAACAATTCCACTCAAAAATATTTTGGGTATGATTGCGTTGACGGCTGTCGCCACCATGGCGTACTTTTCTATCGAATCACGGCTCACGACACTTGAACACAACATTGATATGACGAATGTTGAAATTAAATCAAATTCTGAATTTAGAATTTTATGGCCACGCGGGCAGCTTGGTTCGCTCCCAGCGGACGCTCGGCAGGACATGCTGCTCGAAGGATTAGAACGGGACGTAGTAGAACTACGTGAAATGCAGGATAGGGTTCATGAATTGACTATCCGTATCGGCACACTAGAAGCACTATACGAAAATAGAAACTCTGAAAGCACAAACTGAACATGGAAATAATGGACGCCATAGGGGTAGTTTGGCCCATAGCGGCGGCATTCGTGACGCTGGTGATTGTGCTTGCAAAAATGCACTCGGACATCGAACAGATTAAAGAGAAAGTTAAAGTGTTATTTGAGTTGTGGAATAAGAAGGATTGAAGATGGACCCCATTTTGGAACATCACTACAGAAATTTAGCAGAAAACAAAGCGGTCAAAAACAAAGACGGTTCTGTTTCTACAGTTTATACCGCCCAAGTTGATGTTGACGGTGTTCCTACCCTGATACCCACTGTGTGGGACGGAAAAATATTAGAGGTTCCCGAAGCTGCCGAAAAAGCTAAAAATTCTGGCATAAAATGGCCTACTGCACCGACTCATCCTGAATTACGGGAATACGATATTTTCTTACATAAAGAAATGAAACCCATGGAACCGGAAGAGGCCCGTAAATTTTTAGAGGTTATTAAAGCAGGCAAAAACGATAACTTTTAACGTAACCAGTCCTGTACTTCCTCCCCCAATACCTGACCGGCAATATCTATCTTACTGCGCAGCGCACCCAGTATCTTTTCATCAATAGTGCCGGGAGACACTAGGTCAATATAGGTGACCTTGTTGGTCTGACCAATACGATGCGCACGATCTTCCGACTGTAACCTAATTTCCAAGTCATAACTGTTGCTGTAGTAAATGACTGTGTTGGCTTCAGTTAAAGTAATACCGTAACCCCCTGTTTTAGGCTGACCAACAAAAAATCGCAGAGAATTATCCGGGTCTTGGAAATCCTCCACGATCTGCTGGCGCTCATCTTGGGGGGTAGCGCCATAATAGGTTGCGACCGATTCGGGCCCGAACCGGTCGCGCAGGGCATCAGCCACCTGTTGGATGTCGTGTGTATACGTCGCCCAAATGATTGCCTTACCCTGAAGCTCTTCAGTTATATCAAGTAATTCGTTCAAACGGTTGCTTTTGACCGTCTGTATTTCGCCATCGTCTGGCTGCAAATGCCCGCAGCATATCTGTTGTAGTCGCATGATCTGTGTCAAAACACTTGCCGTCGTAGCTAACTCGCCGCTTTCTAGTTTTGCGAGCGCAAGCTTCTTCATCTGCATGTACAGTTTGACTTGTTCGGGAGTGAGAGAAACATCCCTACGGATATAAACCTTGGCAGGTAGATCAAGGCAATCGACTTTTAGAACCCGGCTACTAAACCGGTCTAACTTTTCAGATAGTTCGTCTAAACGTCGGTAGCCTACAATCTGTTGGAAGCTGCGATGACCCATTTGGCGTTTCTGCACATTGGCGTACCGCGCTTGGAAAGCATAGTAGCTGTTAAAGCCTAATGCCTTTTCGGCAAGGAAGTTACATTGGCTAAACAGGTCCATAGGGCTCTTAGTTATCGGAGAGCCGGTCAATACCCGGCGGTATTTAGCCCGTTTCTGTAAAGCTATGATGTTCTTCGTTCTCGCAGCCTTCCTGTTTTTAATTGTAGTCGATTCATCAACAATGACAATGTTATCTGGGTTTTGATACAAGAACGCAGTAGCTGCTTCTGTGCCACGTGACGATGAAAAAGCCTCTATATTCATAACAAAGACTTTTAATTTAGGATCACGGTCCACTATAAAATCTTTCAAATCAGTCTCAAAACGCTGGGTCTTTGCGGGAATCCATCGCATAATGTGACGGGGGATGCGCTTTGGCAAATGTATTGGTACTTCACCTTTTACCCAGTTGTCATAGACCCCCTTTGGCGCAACGATAAGAGCGGCTTTAATTTTGCCTTCTTCATACAACGCGCCCATCGTGTCGATTGCTACTTTGGATTTACCTGTCCCCATTTCCATGAGTAACGCATAGAACTCCGCGTCCCACGACTCTTCGAAAGCAGTCCGTTGGTGTTCGTATGGTTGGGTTTCATATTCGTAGCTTCGCATTGTTGCCCCTATTTTTTAAAAACGCTTGACTTTAAGATTGTATAAGATAATATCTGTAATTGTCAAGGCCCAAAGAGGTGCCTTTAACCACGAAAGGAGAAACACGATGAGTGACCTAGAAAGATTGATGGAGCAGGACTTTGAAGAAACGAATGCTACATCTGTTGAGAAAATTGACCAGCAAGGGCTAACTTCGGTAGCCGCGTTGGCCAGAACAATCCGTGACAAGGAAGCAAGAATCTCTGATCTTGAGCAAACGCTCAAGGAAGAGAAGAAATCGCTTTTGAAGCTTACGGACGAGGAAATGCCTTCGATGCTTGCAGAGATCGGCATGTCTTCATTTGCACTAGATGACGGATCAACCGTCGAGGTGAAACAAACCTATGGTGCGTCCATTCTCGTTGATAAACGTCCAGAAGCCTATGAATGGCTACGCGATCATGGGCACGATGACATTATTAAAAATACTGTCTTGTGTCAGTTTGGCCGTGGAGAGGACGATCAAGCGGGTGCCTTTGCTGCTTTTGCGCAAAAGCAAGGGTTTATTCCAGAACAAAAAACTGAGGTGCATCCACAAACGTTACGTGCGTTCGTTAAAGAACGTTGCGAAGCGGGAGAGGAGTTTCCGATGGAGTTGTTCGGAGCATGGGTAGGTCAACGCGCAGTAATTAAACGAGGTAAGAAATAATGACTAAGAAAAGCGAAGTAGCCGAAGCAGGCAACAAAGACGTGGCAGTGTTTAATCCTGCCATGATGGAACAGGATGCCGGAGCAGGCATGGACAATATGGGAACTGAAGACTTAGCTCTTCCATTCCTTAAAGTCTTGTCGGGTAACGATCCTGTATTGGACGAAAATGAAACGGCACGTAAGGGCGATATTTATAACACCGTTACTGGCATACCGTACAAAGGTAAGGAAGGGGTTCGAGTAGTACCTTGTGCTTACCAGCGTAGGTTTATCCAGTGGGCTCCGCGTGGCAGCGGAAGCGGTGCGCCTATGGCAATTTATGAACCGGGAGAAGAACGTCCAAAGACAGAGCGTTCGCCAGAAGATAACAAAGAATATGTTGTCGATGGTGACGGGTCTTACATCGAAGAGACCCACCAACACTTTGTCCTTCTACTCAACGATGACGGGTCACACGAGACCGCCCTCATCGCAATGAAGTCCACACAGCTTAAAAAGAGCAGAAAGTGGAACAGCATGATGGCGTCTCGTTCAATGCAGGGTAAAAATGGGCCGTTTACGCCGCCCAGATTTAGCCACATCTACCACCTGAAAACGGTATCTGAGGAAAACTCCAAGGGTTCGTGGCACGGCTGGGAAATGTCCTGTGAAGGTGTCATTGATGATGGCGCTCTGTATGCCCGCGCAAAGGGTTTTGCAGAGAGCATCACCGCAGGCGATGTTGTGGTGAAACATACGGATGACGAAGCAGACGGTAAATCTACACCGTTTTAATAGTCACGCGGCGGGGTACTTAGTGCCCTGCCGCTTTTTTCCGTATGGGGGCACCAATGTCAGTAGAAAAATTTATGGCCATATTTGATGGCCTGAAGGAAGCCCACGGCTACTTCAAGATAGAGAACACAGGCGCAAATGGTAAGGCCAAAGGTAAGGCTGGCGTCCTGCGTGAACCCCAAACAAAGAAGCTTTGGGAGAACCATTTGTCCGGAGAGGGCAATGGATTGGGTATCATACCCATCAACGAAGACAACATGTGCAAGTGGGGTTGTATTGACGTGGACCAGTATCCACTCGACCACAAGATGCTTGTCGATAAAATAAGAAAGTTAAAATTACCTTTAGTAGTGTGCCGGTCAAAGTCTGGCGGGGCGCATTGTTTTTTATTCTCAAAAGAATGGGTCTCTGCAAAAGATATGCAGAAGTCTCTGCAACACATGTCATCAGCACTGGGTTACGGAGAAAGTGAGATATTTCCAAAGCAGATTAAGTTGCACCTAGACCGTGGTGACGTTGGAAACTTTCTCAATCTACCTTACTACGATCACGAAAACGGCTTGCGTTACGCATTCCTAGACGATGGTACATCTGCTGATCTAAATGAGTTCATTGAGTTACACGAAAAATATGCACAAACACCCGAAGAAGTCGTTAAGCTACAGATAGTAGACACAGGTGAAACAGACCTGATGAAGGATGGGCCACCTTGTTTACAGATACTTTGTAAGCAACGCATTAGCGAGGGAGGTAGAAACAATGGTTTATTTAACATCGGGGTATATCTACGCAAGGCATACCCGGATAGTTACGAGTCGGAAATTTTACGATACAACATGGAGTACCTGTCTCCGCCATTGCCACTACCAGAGGTCAACATAGTTGCGAAGCAGCTAGACCGCAAAGACTACGCCTACAAGT
>Ga0098060_1001137_pt1 | contig 11036 bp, 1 predicted proteins | sample 21_taG_FD_77063 | JGI IMG/M metagenome (GOLD analysis project Ga0098060, IMG submission 77063) | Marine viral communities from the Subarctic Pacific Ocean - 21_ETSP_OMZ_AT15319 metaG | ecosystem: Environmental > Aquatic > Marine > Oceanic | place: Pacific Ocean | collected 2015-01-19 | reverse complement strand
TCTGTATTATCTGATAACCAGGCCTCTACCGCATCTGTGTGTAATTTTGCTGAATTAGTTTTACGCCACGCATTCTGAGCTTCATTGTACTCTTCTTTAGTAGCATAATCTTCAAACTTAGGTTTATTATATTTTTTATCTAATTCGTCATACATCTCACTCATGTCTTCATAGTATTTATCTACTAAGAAGGGCTGCGCGAGTGTCAACGTTTTTACTTTATTCTTACTACCATCAGCATTCCATGTTTCCATAGTAACTTCTTCAAGAAGCTCTTCATTTAATGCTGCTACGTCTGATTCAGATTTACCTTCAGAAAATAAATCATACTCTTCTTTAAGATCGTACTTGAAATCAAGAGTCATATCATTTTTTCTATATTCAGCTTCTTTAACAGATTTAGCAAACATCTGAATAAGAGGCTCGCTTGAATATATCATAGGATCCATAAGAAATGAAAATGCTGACTTATCTTTATGCGCTTTACGCATCTCTCTAATAAGAGCATCTCTTCCAAGAATTTGTTTATTCTTAAGAACTTCTATATTTCTTTTAAGCGCTTTTTCTTGAAATTCATCTTCAGTTATAAAATTTTTATCTCTTTGCTGCTTAAGCTTGATATATTCAGGATCTCTAGAAAGCTCATTACGATTGAATCCAATACGCTTATGCTTTTCTACATTATCTATAAGAGCTTGTATTTTAGGGTCAAGTTCTGTATTATGAAAAGGTAAGAGAATATCCGCCATAACGGGAATAATATCATCATTGAATTCTTCCTCTAAAGCTTCTGCATCCTCTAAGATGGAAAAGATTCTCTCCTCCATAGTATCAAACCTGGATTGATCAGCTTCCTTTATCTTGCCTCTTTTCTTTTTAATCTTCATAAGACTCTTGATACCTTTTACAGCATCAAAAGAATCAAGAATTTTCTTGATCTCGTAGAGCTTATTCATATTCTCAGAGGTAGCTCTTTGATCTTCAGGAAGGGCCATAATTTCATCATAGATAGCTCTAGCTGAGTCCATAGACTCTGCCATACTTTCTACAAAATTATTTAAGTCTTCTATCTGACGTACCTTTTCTAAACTGGCCTTAAGACGGCGTAGTTTATCCATTCTAAGCTCCTGCTTTTCTTCAGGAAGCTTTTTAATTTCTCGTATCTCAGATTCAGTTCTAGTCTTAACCTCATTTACTAGAGTAGTAATTTTCTCTAAATCTCTACTTTGCTGAGAATACCTGCGAAGAGGCTTAGTCATGTCAGCTGTACGTAGATCTCCTGAAAGCATTTCCTGTGCAAGAATTGCAGCACTGTTAGGAGTAGCCTTAACACCAGCTTCACTTAACATCTTAGAAAATGCTCTAAATATTTTATTAAGAAGCACTTGAAGTTTACTAGGATTCTTTCGAGTTATCTTAGCACCTTCCTGTCCAATAGCTGTAACTAGTACCTCTACATCTAATTCAGTTCCTTTAAGGTCCGGATATGCTTGCGCAACTTTATTATATAAGTCTGTACCTTTAAGTTCAGAAATAGCTGCAGCTACTGTAGGGTCATTGATACCTAAAAGGTCTACATAGATATGCCCAAATTCATGGATTGTAGTGTCTTCTCTAAGTCTGTTAGGGTTAAGACGTATTACTGGGTTTTTACCCTCCTCAGCGGCGTCTAATTGCCCTAGAGCATCTAAGTCTTCATCGAATATTACCTCTACATTTATACCTGCTTTAGCAAAAGAGTTTTTTAAGTGAGTTACTTTTCTTTCAACATCAACTTGTTCCTCTTTTTGCATTTCTGAGACCCGGCTTTGATTGCTTTTGTTCTCTTCAAGAGCCATCTCATCTAAGAGGTAGTCTTGACTAAAAGCATTCGCAGGATTGTGCTCAGAACGAAGGTAGTTTTCTAGTTCATATTCAGTTTTAAAATTAAAATCTGAGTTAGATACGCCATCATCCTCTATTTGCTTTAGGACTTCTTCGTTTATAGATAAAGAGTATAGTTTATTTTTATAAATCTGTCTTTCAATTTGCGCAGGAGTATCTTTTCTATACTCTGCAACTAAAAGACCTGGATATTTACGATTAATTCTATTAATCTCTACAAGATTAGCTTCTAGATCACGTAGATGGTTCCCTTGCTGTACCCAAGTTCCATTATGACGAGTAGCAATTTTATTACTTTTCAGTATTTTATATACTTCTTCTGCGGATTTCTTATCTGCAGGTACAGCATCAAAGTATCCGTATAGTTCAGTATACAGATTACTTTCTTTTCCATTTAAATAATATCTACAAGCCATTATATCTTACAAATTTTTTCAGGTTGATTCAAGCTATTATCGTCTTTATTCTTTACTTCAGATGCAGGTTTAGCATGAACTTTAGTAGGCCCTGGAACAGCTGTTGCATTAGTTCCTTTATTTATAATGCTTTCTCTTAAAGGTACAGCCATTTCATGTACAGGTCCTGAACCTTGTTGTTGAAGTTTTTTATACCCATCCCCTGTAAATACAAAGGTTATAGGGTCTACTCCTCCAGGAGGGTAAGTTACAAAATATTCTGCATACCCTAATGTATCATTATAAATTCCTAAGTCCTGCGCTTGTTTCTGATTAATACTAAACTCATCAGCTGTTCCTAAACGCTTTACTACTTTTTTATATCTAACAGTAGGAAGCAATGGTGTTCCTCCTGGTTTAGCCAGTCCGTAGTTTGCAACAATATCTGCAACAGTATTTACACCAAAATAATTTGCATCTATTAAATTTGTAGCAGCTACATCTGAGAAGTACTCTACAGGAGTAGGACCTTTCTTATCTTTAAACATAAGTCTAGTAGTAAATACTTCTATAGGTATCATGTCAGCGTATCCTCCAGGCTTAAATCCTGTAGTTGCTAACTGATTGTATACTAACTCTTTACCAAAGTTTTGTATTCTTTGAAGATCTTTTTTATACTGCTCTTTCTCTGCCTCAGTTGCTTCTTTTGATAGTGGAGCAACAAACTTCTCAGGAGACTGTATTATATCTAATAAAGCATTACCCATAAGATTCTTATCATGTGCTGATAAATCAAAACTATTATCAAACTTAACAGTGAATACTTTCTGCCCTGCCTTGTTGTTATTAGTACCTGGTTCTAAAGCTTTAATAAAAGGATTAGCATTTAGTAAAGGGAACTGCTCTCTTAATCCTTGCAGTCTAGTGGCAATATTATTATTAGGATTAGTGTAACTATAGTTAACCATTCCATGAAGGGCCCCTGGTATTGGGTCTCCGTTTGCATCTTTACCTGCTTTATTAAAAGGGCTTTCAGGTCCTGCCATAATTTTTAGGAATAGAACTCTATCTAAAAACTTATGCTGCTCACTTGTAAGACTGAACTTATTAGTTGCATCTTTAAATTTCTTTTTAACTGCTGTAAAAGCTGCGCTATTATTAATAAACCCTGCTTGCTTTGCCGCATCCATCATAGTATCCATTATTCCTCTAAAGGCTCTAGCCATAGGGTATACTTCTGCAATACCATCTTTATTAGCATGTACAAAGTCTTCCGCTCCTTTTATTATATTACTCTCTTTCCCCATATACTCTGTCTCCGTATCCAACCAAGCGGTAAGAGAAGATATTTCATTTAAGTTGCTTACATTGTCAGGAGTTATAAGTTTATATACTGTCTGAAGACTTCTACCCGCAAGGAAAAGCTGTTTAAAGTTTACTAAGTAGTTTAACTGCTTAGTAGGATTATCTCCCGATATATCTCTTAACTCTGAAGCATCCATAGGAGTAGTCATAGTCATGTTTTTTAAAGCTTTTATACTAATCTTATTATCCTTTTTGATTTTCTCATATACCTTACCTATAGATGTTAGGAGCCCTCCTAAAGTGCGGTCATTTAGTTTAGCATCTTTAATAGCCTCTTTAATGGCAGGCTGCGCTAAAAAGTATACTACTTCTTCTACAGGAACACCTACAGAAATCATTAAACCTGCGACAGGTACTGTAAATGTATTATCATTTATATCAACTTGAATAGGATCTTTCGCAGCATCTACGGCTAGTGTAAGATATTGAGATATACTATAATCAGTATATGGGCCTACAAAACCTTCTCCTGGCACATACTCTCTCACTGTTACAGCACCATCTTTAAACTCCCGCTCTCTTCCAATCTCTGTAAATCGTATAGGATTTCCATTATATGTAAGTATTGGAGCAAACTCACTATCTAGTACCATATTACCTGCTTGCGCAGTATTTCTACCTGCAAGTTGATTAGCCCATAGCCCTCTTAAAGCAACACCTGCTTTATTTCTAGCTTCCATTGTGATTTCAGCTAGGGGATTATTATAATCAACATTCTTTGTAGTACCTGTAGTTTCTCTAATATCGTTTGCAGTATTTTGTAGTCTATCCCCATCTAAAGGAGTTATTACCTCTTCTAAATGTAATGGTGATTTTAATACAGACTCCATTATATCATATAGGATAGTATTTCTCTCTTTCCTAGTCATCTCTGATGCAGGCTTGGAGTAATCAGGTCTAACTCTTTGCAATGTACCTTCACGTCCAATACTAAACGAATCAGTCTTTTTATTATACTTAATATCATTAGCGTTAGCAAATTCTATTTTAGACTTAACAGGATCAAAGTTTTCTATATCTGCTCTTACAACATTTTTACCTGCTTTAGGAGAATACTGAGGAGTAGAGATCCAATTTTCCCACTTATTTGTCATTTGTATATTGTCAGCTTCTAGAACTTCGTCTGAAGGTTTCACCATCTCAGTTTCAGCCTGAATAATGTAAAGCTTATCAATATCAAAATCGGATCCCATCTGTACTGTAATACCTCCAGGCACCATAATAGCTTTGTCATAAGATTCAGGTAAGAAGCCTACAACCGTCATAGGCAGCATAGAGTTTTTACCTTGATTAGGTATACGATATGCAATAGAGTCTAATAACGCAGAGTCTACATCTTCTATAGGAGTACCTGGTTTAATCCCCAACATGCTAGCTTTTATACGTACTTGCGCAGGACTTGTACCATCATACATCCCAAGCTCATTATCTACGATATGGCCTCCCATTTCTGCAATCTGTACAAGCTCTTTACCTTTTATCTTTTGCACAAAAATATTATTGTTGAATAGACTGAAGAAAATCTGCTCAAACTTCCCTTGGTAGTTAGGGAACGCCATAGGAACTTCATATCTAAAATCAAAATTCCCATTAGGGACTATGTTTAGAGCCTTAATATAATTTTGAGGCAAGTCTTTATCTTTAACTTGTTCTATTAAAATAGATTTAAGCTTTTGCAAATGTGCTAATTTAGCATTAGCGTATGCTTCAGTGCCCGGCGTCTCTTTCTTTAAAGCTGATAGTCCTAATTCATTGTCTAAGTTTGCAGTATCCTCACTAATGTTTTCAGCTACTGTATTTTGAAATAGATTAAATAGATCGGTACCTGTCATCTGCCCCCAAGGGCCTGCATAGCTTCCGTTTCTTTTAATATTAGACATTATGTTCTTACGAATCTGCTTAGAAAGTGTAATCTCTTTTTGCTTTTTCTTAGGCATTATCTGTGGAAGCCTAAGCTTTCTAGAATCGTACATTGTAGGTTGAACTTCATCTAGGTTTTCTATAGTTGTAAGATCTTGTACATTAACTCTAGCTCCTTTAGTAGCACTGTTTGTATTAGCTACCTGCACATCTCCTTTCTCAAAGCGATCGTGTATCTTTTTAAGCTCAGGAAATTGATCTGCTAAGTCTCTTGTAAGAGGCATATAGGAATTCTTATCCATTGCGGGCGCCATAGTAGTCATCCCATGAACATCACGAGCTATTAACTCTTCGTGGTAAGGTTTGATAGGACGTAAAGATCTAGGATTGCCTTCATTATCTACGAAACCTTTACCTGCTTTCTCGTTATTATAAGCTTGCTCATCAAGAACCATATCCCATTCACCTATACCCATCATAATTCCACGGTACATCTCAACGCTTATGACCCCTTGACCATCTGTTTTATTAAGACTTCTATAATTATCTGCAGTAGCATTTGCTGTCTTTGCATCTAAACCCTGCGCTTGTAAATTTGCAGCTATATTATCTGCTATTTCATTAGCAGTTTCTTTATCTACAAAATCAAAATCTTTTATAGTAATCTCACCATAGCGAGGCATCATCCCGTAATCAGGATTAGTGTTAGGCCCTTGAGTATCCCCTTTTATAAGTAATTTCTTACCAGGAGTATTTAATAATCCTGCACGTTTATAAAAGTCTGCCCCATTTTTAGAGAAGCTAAATCCACCTCTAAACATTTTAGCGAATTCTATTCTGTATACAAAGTCATTAAAAACAAAGTTTTCTATAAAGTCTTCTTTAGTAGACTCTTTAGACTCTACAGACTCTTTAATATTAATATCAAACTCTTTGATAGTATCATTAACTTCCTCTACATATTCTTCTAGCTTAGCTTCTAACTTGTCTACTTGCTCTTCTATGAGTTGGCCTACAAGTTTATCCATATTACTATTTGCAAAACCTTCTTTTCTATCTAGATGTTTTTGTAAAAGGTCAGATAATGTTTGACCTGTCTCTTGATTTACTACTATATCTTCTAAGCCTACAATCTGAGGCATAGTAAATGCACTACCTTTCTCTTCACCTTTATCCATTGAGAAAGGATTACTGCCTTCTTTATAATGGTACCCCTCTATAAGTTGAGAACTATCATTTAGCTCAGCAGCTTTACGGATTTGAGCTTTGGCTTGTGCTATTCTTGCAAAGTCTTGAATTATTAAACCTTTTAAGATTTCTCTTTTTTGAATTCTTACATTACTAATTTTAGAACTCTTCTTAGTTAAAGCATCTAACCTAGGAACTGTTACAAAGTCTAAACGTTTACGGTCTGCCTGTGTAGGTAGGGCAATCTTAGTAAATGTCTTGTTAGCATTACTCGCATATGCATTTAACCTTACAATTAAAGAGGTTTTATCAGACTGATTTTCATAATCATTAGTAGCAGTACCTTCATTAGAAGATTTATAAGAATCCATCACTTCTACATCAAAACTGTTACGAGCTAATGTACTTGTATGTAAAATTCTTAATAATATTGACTGATTATTAATGTCATCTCCAGGTTTGTATAAAGGATCTTTACGCATCTGCTCTACAGCCTTATTGAATTCTTCTGTTTGAAGAAGAAGTTTAAATTCATCAATAGCAGTAGGCTCATTGATCGGGTAGTACTGTTTACCTGTACCACTTATAAAAGAACCAAAAGCTTTCCCATCAAATAAAGGGGCTAAACTTGCTATCTTATGAATTGCGCCACCTCTTTGATCATATATATCTCTATCATTAAGAAGGTCTTCTTTTAGATGTATAAAGCTATCACCAGGTTTTCCACCAGCTGCAAATACAAACTGCTTAAACAAAGTCAATCCTTTGGTACCAACTGCATCTCCTTTTTCAAAATACTCTCTAAGAGCATTCTGCGTACCTTCTAATGTATCTGCATATTGCATTCCTGATAGCCATAAGAACTCTCCTAAAGCGTCTACAGCATCATCTGTAAGTTCTGCAGAAATACTGTTAACTGCCTCTATACGTTTCCAAGCATCAGCTATACCTGCTCTTACTTCTTTTTTAGTTAGAAGTACACCTGTTCCATCCTCAGTAACATATTCTTTATAAGGAGCTCTAGGATTAGGCACATCCACTTCTCTAGACTGTCTTTTATATAGAGTTCGATACCTTCGTGCAGTATCACTCTCATTAGAATTAAACATCTCTGTTGTAACTGTAGTTACAGGCCTCCCATCTGGTCCTGGAGTTGTAATTCTATTAGACTTAAATTGTAGAAAGCTTTTATATGAATTATTAAAGTTAGAGAAGAAAGCTGCTTGTTGTTGAGAGTTTAAAGTTTTTAACCTTTCAAGTACAGGTATTAAACTAGGCTTAAAATTAGTTCTATACTGAAGCTCTTGCAGCATTCCAGCAAAGCTTACTTGCCCTACAGTAGACTCACTTATTTCTGAATATACTAAATCTAAAGGAAGCGCTGAATAGTATCCTATTTTATTAGGACCTAACTGGTAGTACCAGGCCGGCGCTTGCTCATTAGCTACAAGCTCGTCAAATTGAGCATCAGTAATATTTTCTTTTTTTATGTACTCAGCTATTTTAGACTCTAGTAAAGCATCATTACTTCTAATATCAGTTAAGAAGTTTTTAACAACTGCAGACATTTTATCTTTAGGATTCTCTTGGAGTCTAGATACGTCGTGTATTCTTACATAGTCATCATCAACTAAAGCTTGAAGTTCATCCCCATCTTTTAGTTTTAATCCATATGCTGATAACTCATCTTGAACTTTACTTCTCCATCCTGCACGTGTTATATTCTTTGTTATCGGGTCAACAATATCATTCCACTCATCGTACATTTTAAAAAACAAATCACCTATACCGTCTGTAAAATTTACACCTTCAGGCAATTGTGCAATCATAGCATTTTTACCATCTTCTTTATAGATTCTAAAAAGCTCTTGAACTTGTTCAGCTTCTAACTCCTGGTCAAAAGATTGATCTAATAAATTATTAGCTAATATACCTTTAGGGTATCTCTCATTAGCGTTAAATAATTGACTAGTTTTATCTGCGCCATCCTTACCTTTAAAGAATTCAGGACGAGCGTTACGTATATCATTTACCCAACTGATAACTGTAGACACCGCATCTTTCTCTATTCCATAAGAGAAGTCAACATGGTTATTTTGATCAGTTATTTTAGCATCTCTTAGCTCTATTACTTCCCCTTTAGGGCCAAAAGTATAGTAGTACCCATTACCTGGAATCAATACGGGTTCTCCGTTCTCATCAGTAAACTGACTTTCTGAAGAAGTGTCAGACTCCCAATTCATACCGTACTTATCTTTAAAAGCTTTTTCATGCATCTTAGCATATACACTATATGCCGCATCAACATTTCCTGTTGCTCTTACTAGTTTTTCAAATAGTTTAGAAGGTTTTCCGTTAGGTGCAACAGCGCCTGTTACGTGTCCGTCTTTATTCTTTGTTACTTTACAAGCCATGGGTTTCTATTTAGAATGGACATCCTTGGTCCATTTCGTCTTTTGTAGGATCGTTATTAATTTGGTTTAATTCATTCATCACATTATTGCTAATAGACGCTCTTCTAGTAGATTTCTTTGCTACAGTAGTATTCTCAGCTACTTCTTGCACAGTATCTCCTAGCACATTCCCTTTATCAAAAGTAATTTTAGGATTATTAAATAAAGAGTTATCTACTTTAACTATATCTGTAGATAGAATAGAATTATGCCCTTTACCTCTTATACGCTCTCCTCCCATCTCTTGAGGAGAGAATAGATATTCTTGGTAATTATTATATTGTATTCCTGTAACAGGACTAGTAACAGGAGAGCTACTATTACCTTGCTCTCTACTAACATGGTATTTCTTTGTAGTTAAGAAATCTTTCATGTCTGTTACAATATCATACTTTGCAGGAATCTGTCTTTCTGTATTTGCAAAAGCTTTACCGTCTGAAGTAATATCAACAATATTAGCTGTGTAAGTTTTGCCTTTCGCAGCTGACGCCATATTAGCTTGTGTAATTCTTATAAGCTCTCCAGTAGCAGGGCTCTTAAATACTAAGAAATCAGCTCCATTTTTAAACTTCCCAAACTGTAAGAATCTTGGGTTAAACCCTGCCCCTTCTTCTAATAAACTATTAGCTACAAGTATCTCTGCTGTACTAAAGTTCTCATTAGCTAATGCATCATATGCTACTTCTTGTGCTTTAGGAGTTAACTTTGCAGTACTAGCCATAGATATTCTAGCAGTACCTTGAGGATTATTCTCAGGACGTACTACAATAGCTACCTGCCCATAATCTACATTTTCATGTTGAGCACTTGAAACATCACCTTGCATTCTAGGCGTAACATTTTTATCAGCGTCTGCTTCAGGAATTGTCCAAGAAGGGATATTTTCTACAACTGTAGTAAACGCTAATATAGGATTGTCAAATACATTTCTAGGATCTGAGAAAAAGTGGTTACCATCTGCAGTTCTAGAGTGGTTAAAATTACCTGCCATAACTTCGTTAATAGTCATAGTAACTTCTTCTCCAGCTTGTAGTTTCTCTACTAAAGTCTTTCTATCTTCAGATAAACTGCTTTCTAATTTCCCTACTATCTCACCATCTATTTTATAGTAGATAGGTAATTCTACCCAAGTTGCTCCTGCAGATACATTTGCTTCGTTTTTATACCAATCATTCTCTATGATCTCAAATGTTACCTCTTTACCTACTAAGTCTCCTTCTGCAAGTTTTTCTTTATTTATAAGTATAGGTTCTCCATCTATAGTATCAGGATCATAACGATCTGGAGTACCGTCTTCAGATACAGGTACACGATACTTACTAACCCGGTCTCCTCTAGAATTAGTCTCTTCAAACTTCTCTACCTTATCTTCTCTTGCAGCTTCCACACCAAACGTATTACCGCTAGTAGGATTTTTAGGTTTAGGCTGAATCGGCTTCTTAGATTCTTTTTCACGTGAGGCGGCTGCTTCTTTAGGTGTTACCCCTTCTGCTATTATTTTTTGAATTGCTCTTAATTCAGACTCTAAAAACGGTAGTAATGCTTCAGCTCGTGCGGCTCTTTGTTGAGCTCCAGGCGTAGAAGATGTTGACGCTGCTAATTTTTTATTTTTTTCAATCTTTTCTTTTTTACTCTTTTCCATGTTTTTCAAAACAGGTGTAGAATAATTACGCATCATAATAGATTGATAGTGAAATATTTCAGCTATTTGTTGTTTAGTACCATAAGCAGCTGCATCTTCTTCTTTATCTACTCTATCTTCCGCTTCTTTTTTAAGTCTATCGTATTCTTTCTTAGCTTTATTATATTCTGCTTGACTTACAGGTTTTCTTATTTTAACACCAGCTGTTTCTTTAGTAACTGGCGCAGATTTAGGACTCCATCCTACTTC
>Ga0098060_1001131_pt1 | contig 11066 bp, 13 predicted proteins | sample 21_taG_FD_77063 | JGI IMG/M metagenome (GOLD analysis project Ga0098060, IMG submission 77063) | Marine viral communities from the Subarctic Pacific Ocean - 21_ETSP_OMZ_AT15319 metaG | ecosystem: Environmental > Aquatic > Marine > Oceanic | place: Pacific Ocean | collected 2015-01-19 | reverse complement strand
TTTTTTATGAGGTGACAGTCCTCAAAGTGGTACACCCATCAGGATTCGAACCTGAGACCCTCGGCTTAGAAGGCCGATGCTCTATCCAGCTGAGCTATAGGTGTGAAAAAAGCTGATGAAGAGATTCGAACTCATGACCGCCGGTTTACAAAACCGGTGCTCTACCAACTGAGCTACATCAGCAAAATTCCCATTATAGTATGAAAAAAGACATATAACAAACAATGTATAAGAAATTCACATTATAATGGGAAAAAAAGTGGAGATGAGGGGATTCGAACCCCTGACCCCTTGCGTGCAAGGCAAGTGCTCTCCCAACTGAGCTACACCCCCATAAATGCTATAAAAAATGCAATTCATCCTCTAAAGCATAAAAATATTCTTCTGTTATGAAATCGTAAACCAATAATAAAGGCTTGTCGTTTACTTCCTCATCTTTTCCAATTAAGTCTTCAACTTCCTCTGTAAGATACTCTTTTACGACCACACAGAGATTTGTTGGCTCTTCATCGTGAATCCATTTTACTAAAGTTCCTTTCATATTGCCTCCTCGTTATGTATATAGTATAACACGCTATTACTTTTTGTCAAGCGGAATCTCAATCTTTTTTAAATTAAATGATAGTAATCTAGAAGTGTATCCGGATTCAAACCACCTAACAAGGTATTCGTTTGCAAACATCTCGGTCTCTGTCCTTAGTATAAAAAGAGGGTTTGCTTCTTCAAACACCTCCAGAACAACGCCCATTTGTCTTTGGCCATCGGCATATCTATTGTCTTCTGTTGGCCTGTAGAAAACCAAATCTCCAACTTTAAGTTTTTCTTTCTCCGTCATTAAATTCCTCCATACCTATAACTAGTCTACCATTTTTTGTAGCGATATCTACTAGTGTCTCTAGGTCATACATATGAAGGGCTTCTAGAAGAAACTTAAGCTCCAAGGCCATTTCCCCTGTTGAGTATGGTTTGTAGACATCATGAATATTATCCGAACCAATTGCGACAACCAGATCGTGGGCAATCATTTCTTCTACTGGAGTTATTGCGTTGTGGGTTGGAGTTAAGTTCTCTGATCTCCGTGAGTCAATCCAAGCTGTCGGACAGGAGATAAAAGAAAGCCCCGCATCACGGGACATTTTATAAACTTCTTTTCTGTATTCTTTTGGGTGGCATGCGATTGAAATACCGTGAACCGCTGTGACGTTTCCTTCCATTCCCCAATGCATTGTTCTACGAGCTAGTAACTCAGTTTCTTTCTCTAGATTGTCATTCAACTGATCGACATGAACGTGAACTCTTTTGTTGTAGGTCTTTCCCAAGTATAGGATCTCATCTAAATGAGCTTGCTGGTGACCTGCGTCTGCTCTCGGTAATCCCCCGATAGCGTCTAGATAGTCCATCTCCAAGGCATCGCGGAGAAGTCTGTTCTCTTTTGGAGCTAGTACTCCCTTAAGAGCTTGAGAACATATTTTAAGAGTGAAACCTTTGGTCTTTGCTTCTTTTTTTACTATTTGCGCAGCTTTTAAGGCATTGTAGTTGCAAACTGTGTCAACATCAACGAAACTTAGTGCGCCAACTGATCCGTAGTGAATCTGCTGTTCAACTGCAGCCATCATGTTACGCTTATAGGTTGGCACCTCTGCATTCTTTTTGAATTTATCAACGAACTTCCATTTGTCAAAAAGGTGGTAATTAACCACCTTCTCCATATTCTCTTCAGTAACTGTAAATGCCCGATCAAAATGGGCGTGGGCGTTTATAAAACCGCCTCTCTCTTTAATTTTGTTAATTAACTTTTTATTTGGATCGAACACTTATTCTCCTTTTTTTATATGATTATTGGACTATAGTTAAACAAATGTTTTAAAAAACGCTTTACGATATCTTTTTTGCAATTTTTATTCTCTTCACACTCATATAGCTTCCAAGAATAACTAGATTTTGCTTTATTTATTTTTTGTTTTGTCTCTACAATTTGTTTTTGAATAACTTTGTTGATTCCCTCGTCCACTTCTACTAATATATCGTGTTCTTCGCAAATGTCAAGCAATTTCTCAAAGTTTTTTTCGGACAGTGCAGTTGTAGCTTCTTTGAACTGCTCTTCATCACCGCCAATGTCCGGATGGAGCTTTCTAGCTATCTGTTTGTAGACTTTTTTAAATTGCTTTTCGTCAGTCCGATCTTCAAACTTCGTTGTTCCGCTTTCTGGCTTTAATACTAAACCAGATGGCAGGATCTCTTCAATCTTTTTTTTATTTTCTTTATTTAGCTTATCGATATCTATGCGATACTCTTTACAGTACTCGCGGTAGTATTCTTCAAATTTGTGGTGCCACTCATCTAGAACCTCTTCTGTGTATTCTAAATCGCTTAACCAGTATTGTAGCTCTTTTCTAAGTTTCTTGAATTTCTTTTTTTGTATTGACATGCACTAACTAGATGCGACTCTGTTGAACTCTTTGTAAGAGAATAAATCTTCCGGTGGTTTTACAATTTCTTTGGAATATTCTGATCGCATATAGTTGTGATAACCTTCCCAATTTGATATATCAGAGAAGGTTTCAGTGTCTAGAAGGTTGCCGGCTTCAAGATCCAAATCCGTGAACACATCTTTTAATTCAAAGAAACGAGCAGACCACCGCTCTTCAATCGGGATTTTTTCGAAAGAACCATAATCTCCTTTCCATTGTCCAGTTCCTTTGCGAACGTTTCTGCGATACTCTAGCCATTCGTCCTTGCCAAATGTAAAAGAAGAATAAATGTTATCTTGGACTGTCTTTCCGTTGGAAGCCATATAGAAATTCTCGCGAGAACTTATCTGTTTTCTCATCGTCATAACCTCTCTAGGGTTTGAAATGCCGTAGGGGAAGCTAACGTAGTATTTGTCTGGGATAACCCACTTGGAGATCTTGGACGCTATCTGGAAGGCACACAGTGCGCCGTAAACAACGCTCCAAGACAAGCAATCGCGCTTATCTCTGTCTTTGGGATGCTGAGGAACCCAGAAGATCGGTATGCGCTTTCTGTGGTCTAAATTCTTTGTTGTGTTGTAGTAATAGTAAGCTGGATCTTCTAGATAGTCTCCGATTCTATGGCGCAACAGAGGTGCTGTGTCGTCGTTGCAGATAATCCAGATGGTGTCGCAACCAGCATAGGCGCACTCAACCACAGCAGCATCTAATAGGGTGTAATCGTTCGCAATCGGCAACATGACATCCGGGAACGGGAACTTTAAATCTACACGACTACCTGCAATCGGGACGATTCCCGCAAGATGGAAATTTGCTTGTGATGTAAAAGTTTTTTCGTTAGTTTCCATATCTCCTTCTCTTTAGTCATTTTACTAAACGTTTGTTCCAAAGTGTATTTGGGTTTATATTTTTTTATTATCTCGCGATGAGTGTGCTCAATCTTCAGAGCATAATGGATCTGTAGTCCTTTCTTGTTGTACCCATTGGGTGTTCCGCGCATTCCGGCTTCTTTCATCATTTGAAGCGTTTTAAGGCGAACATAGCCCTCTGAACTTTCATAGTCTGTTAACGTGTATTCATTTAGCCTAGAAAAAGCAATTAAATCCTTTCTTCCCTTACCTTGTTGACCTCTCTTACGCGATTCATAAAAAATAATTTTATTTACAAAATCATCCTCTGGGTCAGTTAATTGCTCTAGCTGTGTCTTAGATCCGGATTTGATTTCAAACCAATCGTAAACATCAACCATTCCTTCCAAATGCTCATCAAAGCTGATCATGTGATCATATTCTATCACAAACCTGCCATTATCATTGAGAACAAAAATAATTTTTCCGTATTCATGTCTCAGGTTTCTTACATTGTTAGGCATCATTACAAGCCCAGCCATTGAAAGCACAAAAGCCAACCGATCCCAAAGTTGCACCTTGAGAAGTGATTGACTGCTATTGTACCCCAATAATTCAAAAATTTTATGAAACTCCACTGTTTCCATTTCAAACGGAACATACGGTTGAGTTATAACAATTGGAGTTTCTGTGGCATATGCGTAAAACAAGGATTCTAAAGAGCCACCGGTTATTATCTTCGGGAGAACTAAGTTCACGTTTACCTCATTAATGATCTCATTTCACGAGATCGCTTGTCTTTGTTCTTACGCAAGATTGCGAATGCTTTTGCTGCGGCTTCTTTGTCTCCGCCTCTAGCTGCTACAATCATAGCTTCAACATCGTCTTCTTTTGGCTTGCTGCCAGCAGTCTTGTATGAGCCTGGGTTTTCTTTAATTCGTTTAACCGTCTCTTCGGACTTTACTAGTGCATTAGACATTCTCAACCATGCGCCCTTATTTGCTTGTTCGTCTGCGCCATCCTTAAAGCCGCCATATTTCTTCCATATGGACAATGCACCCTTAAGTGCCTTCTGTAGTTCTTCTTCTGCTTTGATAGCCATAATGTACGCTGGATCTGCTTGATGATTCAAAAAGAACTTATAGCTATTCATGATTGGCTCAACCTCTTCATCGGTTGCTTCTTCCGGAATTATAATTAAACCGGTTGAGAAAGCTCCGCCTGAGTGTCTTGCGGATGGATCTGTTTTTCCATCAACTCTACCAAATGCACTTAAAAAATTATAATTTCCTTGTTCTAGCATGCCGTCTAGTTGTTCAAACTTTTCAAAGAATTTTGTGTACGCTTCTTCTTCTGTTTTACCTTTGGTTAGCACCCCTTCTTTGTCGGAACTCTTAAAATTAAAATTTGTGAAGGTTGGAACGATTCCAATTCCGGATAAAGTTTTTTCCGGAGGCTTACCTTCTGCGTCTAAGAAACGCTTATCGTATACAGGACGATACACCTCAATTGCTGTGAACATGTCAGCAAACTGTTCTGCGTTTCTGTTGATGTTTTGGATTCTTTCTTTTCCGGACTTTCCAAACTCTACTCTATTAAGATAGTCTTCTAGGTTATTGACAGAGCCACCGTTAAGAAATCTTGCAGCGTGCACTGCTGCTTTAACATCGGCTAAAACCTCGTTATACTTATGAGGCCATTCAGCTTCAATTTTCTTTTCCAAGTTTGTTTTCTCAGTTGCTTCTGTAATTACAAACCTTCGCCATTCATTCAATATCTTCTTCATTTTCATATTTTCGTATACCTATCATAAAATTCTGTGGAACATCTATAATTAGTTCTTTTCCAACAAAGATGTCATAAACCCAGTACATCACTGTTTCACCATCTTCCCTTAAACAATAATTGCGAGCATCGGACATTATTATTCCGATACCTCCGCTGTCTGTGTCAACGCACAAAATCCGCCCGAAGGCGGTTAATTCTACAAGATCACCCTTTTTGTACTTTGCCATGACCAGTGATATCCCGGAAGCTTCTAACTGTGACAGGGAAGAGGTCGGTGGCAATTTCAAGACAGGCTTCGGCAACTTTTTGGATCTCCCACTGAGCACCGTCATGTAGACGAAGAGAAATAAACTTGAGAAGATTGTTAAGATTAACTGTTCCATAATACTCTGTGTAGAGAGTTTGTGGAAGAACTCCTCTTGCTTGTTCACGGCATACTCCTTTATTAATTAGTTCCTCAAATAAGAGAAGAGAATGCATACAATGCTGACTGTAGGTCTCGGAAGCACTTGGATGGAATGCTGGTATCAATTCCTGGTCTGGATCTCTATAGAGACGGGGATCAATCATCTCTTCTGTGTTGGAGGCTTGTCGGTTTGATTTGTGTTGTGTTCTAAATTCTCGTGGACAGTAAAACTGAAGGTCTTTTTCTGTGTATCTTCGTGAGATTTCGTTGTACGACCACGTTCTGTGACGATGATGCTGAGAACGAATGTAAAGAGGCACAGTAAATTTATAGGTAACAACACAATGCTCCAAAGTGCTAGTGTGCTTGTGGGCAATGAGATAACGTATAAGCTTACGATCTCGTTTATCCAATGCATCTCTTTGAGTACCAAAAGATACCCGAGCACTATTAACGACGGTAAGGTCAGAACCCATATGAGAAACGTAGTCAACCCTACCGATTTCGTCACCATAGAGATCAACCGATTTTTCATATCTTTGCATAGTTCCCCTTCAGCGCATCAACTTCGCTTCCGACATCTGTTGCTGTTGTGTATCTTTCACTTGGCATATCAGCTCCGACAAAAAACGGAATGCTAAACTTCGTGCCAAGCAATTCGCTATAATAGTCATCAGCATCAGTTTTAACAACCATGTCTTTAGAGTCTCTTACATAGTATTGTTGTGGATCATATGCTGGCTCTTCATAACCATCTGGCTCAGTTTGAACATAATCAAACCTATAGTGTACAGCTGGAACATCGGCGTCTGTTGATCTTCTCATTTTCTGTGCAAAAATAACAACTGCTTGTCCATACTGTTTTCCCCAAGCGACCATGTCTAGCATTGTTGGGTTCAAGATTATGTAACTGTTTTCTGGGTTTCCATACTTACCGCCAATACTAATATAATCCAATCCCTTAGAATCTAGTTCTCCGGCAAAATCTTTCATCAATGTAGTGTTCATTTGATCGTTTGCTTCAACTCCTCTAGGGTTTTCAGAGGTCATTATCCCTAGTCTCTGTAATTTAGACTTCTTATTACGATCATCTAGAAGAGACTTGAATTGTGTAAAATCCATATCCAATTGTGCTTCAGACAAGATCATGCTAGGTTGCCTGTTCTCTTTGACAACTTGATTGATCAAATCCTTGAGGCTGCTTCGTGTTAATATCATTCTAAATTCTCCCATAAATGTAGTTTTCTAATATTAAATAGTATGTTTCTCCCACTATTTGAATCTTTTGCAGAGTTCTTTTTTCAAACACCACTTTATCTCCACTAGACAAGTCAATCTTGCAATCACTTGATAATTCTATGACCTCTGCTGTTTGATAGGGGGACTCTGGTTTCTTGTAGTCTGAGGGAAGAACAACCAAAGAACTTTTGTCTTCTTGCTTCTCTTCAATTGGCTTAATTAAAATATGTCTGTTAAATGGTTTCATTTTCGCTCCTTTGTTTTAAAAATTTTAACTTCATTGTTTTTCTTTAGTCTCTCCCAGTCTTCAGGGGAGAGAATGTGGACGTCATATTGGTACCCATATTCTTTTATAAAATAGTGAGATCTTTTCATCATCATGAACATGCTAGAAAGCCTTGGGACTTTTATTGCCCCAAGACTCTCAAAGACTACAAATTCATATTGATAAAATCCGTTTATAGTTCGCATGTGTCATTTGTGCAAAACTTACTGCCAACACCGCCTTCATTCGTTTCAATTTTCTGAATCGGTGTGATGCCTTTAATCATCTCATCGTATTCTTCTTTTAAAATTGGCTCATAAGGTGCCTGTTCGTAGCCGGTCTCTTCATATCTCAAAAAAGACACAGCTTTAAGTCGTGCTTCATACATCTCCAAAGCATCTTTAATCTGATCTGCTTCATCCGGATGGAATGTCACAGTAATAGAGACTGAATTATCCGCCCAATAATATTGATATTGCGCTGCAATCTCTAATTGCTCCCACATTGAGATGTCTCGCTTACCTTTCATGAAGAATGGCTCGTGAACTGGAAACTCAACACACATTGTGTTTGGAGAGTAAGAATCTTTCTCAATTTTGTAACCAGCTTCTTTCAAAGCCGGAAGCAAAGTGGAATCAGCTGAAAAGCGAATTCGTCTGATGTAATATTCGTCTTCTGGGTAGTGAATTCCGGGAGTTGATCCGTTAAGAAGGGAAACTGTTCCGGAAGGCTTAATGGAAGTCATTCTTACTGAACGAGGAACACAGAGCCAGTCTGAATATTCTTTGTCCAATTCTCCAACATGTTTATATGCTTCATCGCACCATTGGAGCATTTGACGTCTTCCAAACTTGTTAAAGGCTTGAACTACACCAGATTGAGATAAACCAATTCTTCGGTTCTTCAGCATAATAGCGTTTGTCTCAGGCCAATGAGTGTTGATCAGAGTTACAGTCTTTCCATACATGTAAGCTATCTCAAGTGTTCTCAGGTAGTCTTCATATGTATCGTGCTTTGCGGGGAAAGTTTCCACTAAACAGCAAAGTTCTGCGTCTTCAAGCTGTTGTTCCACGCAAGGGTTGAATCCCATAACCTTAAGGTCGTCAGTCTTCTTTCCGTCCTTCATTCTTCCGTAATTACGGGCATTTTCTAGCCAAATATAACCAGGCTCTCCATTGATTTGAGATTGCTCGGCATGCCAAGTGTAATCCATACCAACTTTAGCTTCAAAAGAGTTATTTGATCCCCAACGATGGTGATAAAGCTTCTCTTTGTCGTTTTTCATTGAAAGATAATCTTTATCATCAAACTGGCCAATGGCCAAGGCAGCAGAGCGACGTACATTACCAGCAACAACGCAACGACCAATGAGGTTCTCAATGTCAACAATATCAACCGACTCAATTTGCTCTCCTATTTTTGGTTCCAATAATTCTTTTAAGTTAGAATGAAGCTCAATAAGCGGAGCAGGCCCAGATGATGTTCCACCGAAACCACGAATTGGCTCGCCTTTACCACGGATGGCCGAGTAATCAAACTTTGGTACTTTCTTACCATGAATAAACCCATCCAGTAGAATATGAACTGAGTTTACCCAGCCTTCGCGAGAATCCTCAATAAGTAGTGTCTCTTCTGTCCATTGTGGTTGCTTCACCTTAAAAGTTCCTGCTCCAAGGGTATCAAAACCAACGCCAATACCAACCATCAACGCATCCATCATCCAAGCAAAAAGATAGCCGCCTTTATTAGCAACGTCTCGGGTTGAACGAAATGCGCAATTGAACAGTCCAGCACCAGTTCTTTCGTAGATGAATTTTGTTCCCATCATCCACAAACCACGACCGGGTGGAGTCCACTTAAGATTGAAAAGGCGATCATATGCATCTTTAGCTGTTTTTTGTGCTTTAGCATCGTTCCATTCAATTCCAATCATAAATGCATGGCGTTTTTGAATATCAAAGATACCCTCAATGACACGGCGACAAGTTTGCCACCATTCTTCTGTACCTACTGCTCCTTCTTCAAACTCTGATAGTCTCCTAGCATAAGTTCTCTTGAAGGTTACATAACCAACAGGCCCCCAAGGAACTTGCGCTTCCTTGTAGGGACTTATAAATTGTTCAGAAAGCTTGAACTTTCTTATGTTTACATCACTTAATTTTAACATTTTTTATCCTCATTTGTGTTTTTTATATTTTCCTCTCAAGAAATCAAGAGTATTAGTGTCTGAATCTTTTATAACGTCAGCAATTGACTCATTGCTGTCTCTATTTAAAACTTTTATATTTACGTTTGACCAATCAACAAAAGCCGGAAAGATAAGACCATCTGGTCCGTTTCGGTTCTTCGCAATAAACATTCGGCCTTTATTAGCTTGCTTATCTTGTACTGTTCTAGACAGAGAGAAGATGAAGTCAGCAACAAAGCATTTGTTGAACGCTTCCGAGATTGCTTCCATTGTGATAACTTCTGCATTTAAACCAGAACGGTTTGTTTGAGAAGCAGTCCACACCGGACATTTATAAATTTGAGCAATTGCTCTCATTTCTTCGTAGGTGCTTTCTAGGTCAAATCGTTTTTCTGCAGAAGTGCGAGTTGGTCTCAGTAGATCTGCATAATCAACAATAATCATATCCGGCTCAATGCCTTTCTTCTTAAGACGCTCAATGTGTTGCTTGATTGTCTCAGTAGAAGCAGACTTTGTTGGATATTCTTTAATAATTAGTTGCCCGGGAACGTCTTTGATCTTTAAAAGCACTTGATTCTTATTAAAAAATAAATCCGACAAAGGAACGCCCGAGACGCAACTATCATAGCGGTTTCCAACAACAGTGTCTTGAAGCTCCATGGTGTAATGTACAACAGTCTTTCCTTGCTTAAGTGCCTCTGCTCCCAAATGAACCAGAACCATTGATTTACCGGCTCCTGTAGGAGCAATAACAACACCCAATTCACTTTTACCAAGTCCACCCTTAGAGATCTCGTCAATCCGCTCAAAACCGGTTGAAACTGGGTTTCTCGCAGTTATTGTGTATCTTTCTTCAAAGTCCTTAATGAAATCGTGACCAAAGTTATTGTCTGTTCCTAACTTGAGTGCCTCCTCAATAACCTTTGAGATTTCATCAAAAGAAGAGGATTTAATCAACTTAACAGACTTCATCATTGCGCCTTTAAGAATCTGCTTACGACAGAAGTCAATTGAACTATCTTTGATGTAAGGAGCATTTTCAATTCTGTCTACCATTTTAACCGAGACATAGAACTTCAAAAGCTGTTCTTTCAGTGCTTTGCTGTAGTTATTGCATTCTGTTCTGATTCGTGATTCCATAATTTCATATGATGGATGAACTTTGTATTTTGATCGGTGATCCAAGAGTATGTTAATGAACACCCGAAGATATTCATAGTCTAAAAACTCTGTGTCTAGAACCTCTGAAATTTGATCACAGAAGGGTCTGTCCGATAGCATAAGGTGACAAAATTTTTCTTGAAAGGCTTTGCCAAACCTCTGAAATGTTTCTGATTGGTTGTTCATGTGTTCTCCGGTGTTATAAGTAATATAACAGATTAGTAAAAGTCTGTCAAGTTTTAATTTTTATAAAGTTATTTTTTTCATAATGTTCATCAAAATATTGAATGATGAGCCTACAATGCCGTCATAGTGGAGCTTTTTGGTTAATTCTAGCTTCTCCATTTTGGGGTCAAACTCTTGCAAAGAAAAATTTATTTGTTTTTTGTGCATGTTGGAAATTGATGGACTATATAGCTGCATTATCTTGTAATTCTTCTCAACAAGTACAGAATGCTCCAAGATATTTTCGTGAACCTTAAGTAGTCTATCCAGACTCTCGCAGTGTTGCATTATGTCCTCAACTTCATACTGTTTTGATTCCTTAAGGAAGGTGAATTTAGATGCAACTGTTTTTAAGCCAACTCTTGGAACTCCCGGAAGATTGTCAGATTTGTCTCCAACTAAACTTCTCGCTAATGCGAAGTTTTTCGGGTGAATTGAGAATTTTTCTATCAAGGTAGGGTAATCTACCAACTCA
>Ga0098060_1001123_pt1 | contig 11103 bp, 13 predicted proteins | sample 21_taG_FD_77063 | JGI IMG/M metagenome (GOLD analysis project Ga0098060, IMG submission 77063) | Marine viral communities from the Subarctic Pacific Ocean - 21_ETSP_OMZ_AT15319 metaG | ecosystem: Environmental > Aquatic > Marine > Oceanic | place: Pacific Ocean | collected 2015-01-19 | reverse complement strand
TAAGAGAAATATGGCAAGAGACAACAGAGAAAGACGCTCTTATAGGTGTGTCAATGACAGGAATCGCGAGTGCCGCTGTGCTCCCGCTGGATATGAAGGTAGCTGCAAGTACCGTAAAACGAGAAAACACAAGGGTAGCGAAGTTAATAGGGATAAACAAAGCAGCAAGAACAACATGCGTTAAACCCGCTGGGACAACCTCGTTAGTACTTGGCACATCTTCAGGTATCCACGCTTGGCACAATGAATTCTATATTAGAAGATTACGCGTGGGTAAAAACGAGCCTATATATAAGTATTTAAAAGAAAACAATCCGGATTTAGTTGCGGATGAATACTTTAGACCACATGATACCGCTGTTATCGAAATACCACAATCAGCGCCGAAAGGTTCTATATTAAGAACTGAGTCTGCTTTTGACTTACTCAAAAGAGTTAAACAAGTTGCCACCGAATGGGTTAAGCCTGGACATAGAAAAGGCTCCAATACTCACAACGTGTCTGCGACAATAAGTTTAAAAGAAGATGAATGGGATAAAGCTGGTAAATGGATGTGGGATAATAGAGAGTGTTACAATGGTTTATCAGTTCTACCTTATGACGGTGGAACGTATACTCAAGCTCCTTTTGAGGATATTACTAAGAAGGAGTTTAATAAGAGAGTCAAACTCTTAAATGATGTAGATTTATCTAACATTGTTGAAACAACTGACGAAACAGACCTATCAGGTGAATTAGCTTGTGCCGGTGGAGTCTGCGAAATAACAAGCTTATAACTAAAACAATTATTATGAACAAATTATTTTTAACAATGACTTTGGCTTTCTGCACGATGATAGCTTCCGCTCAGTATTCAGTGTTGACTACAGTTACATCTGTAGAAGACGAAGCTGGAGAAACAACTTATAATGCTACAGATAAGTTAGGGCTAGGTTACCAAGTAAACGAAAAGCTTATGGTTGGACTTACGATGGATGGTGAGGACAAGTATGAGTTGCTAGGTCGTTATGCGTTAATGAATGGAGTTTGGGGAACATGTACGTATAGTTACGATGCTGACTCTGAAGCTGAATTAATGGACAAAGTAAACGTAGGTGTAGGTTATTCTTTTAACGTGTGGAACAATTTATATATTGATCCAAATTACACAATGCCTTTGAAAGAAGATGAGGCTGGTGAAAGAGAAGGAACACTAAACTTAAGTGTATCTTACAAATTTTAATTATTAACTAAAAGAAAATAAAAATGGAAAAAGTAATCAATTATTTAACAGGATTTTTTGGAGGATTAATGTCAGTTATGATGGCTATTATCCCAGTAACGATTTTATGGTATGTATTAACTGGCGGAGACGTTTGGGGAATGGATATTATAACTAACCTTACAAACCTAATTAACACATTTGGAACTGGTGGTTTCACCGGTTTAGTAGTTATGTTGTTAGTTGCAGGATTTTTTGTTAAAAAGTAAATTAAATATAAACAATTAAATTAAATTAAATTATGAGTTTTAATAAATTAGATTCTCTTTATGACGAGTTACAAAATATTATCAATGATAATCAAGGTGATGTTACTAAGTTTGTTGAGGGAAATAACTCCGCAGGAACGCGGGTTAGAAAAGCTATGCAGATTGTAAAGGCATTAGCTCAAAATATTAGGCTTGAAGTTCAAGAACAAAAGAACAAACAATTCTAATAGTATTATTAAATTAAGAAAGGGAGCTTTTTAGCTCCCTTTTTTTATTTTCTTAATACCAATAACAGCGATAATAGCAGCTGTAATGCATATAGGACAAGGCACACAAACCATATTAGTCTAAATCAATATATTCAATTGTTACTTCTTCACCGTTTTCTATAGCCTCTGCTATCGGTGGATATATACGTTTATAAGCTTGAGTGGACCTTCCTATAAAACCATCTTTCTTTAAAAGATTATTTTCTTGTGAATCACCAACTATAAGACAACCAGCGGTGTGCTCATCTGTGTTTCCAGTGTGTATAAGTATCCATTTAAAGTTTGGTACGTCTTGCAACCATAACATACCTTTGTGCGTGTCTCCATATTTTTTTATGTATCTAGCGTGATGACCACCTTCTTTACGAAGCATTATGTTATATGTACCAGCTGGAATACGTGTTTCAGCCATTACTTTTTCTTCTCTTCTTTCATCTTCTAATGTATAGCAAAGAAACTCTATTCCATTTGTTACGTTAAACAACAACCCACTTGTTGAATCACTTTGACTACTAAATCTAATTACTCTTAATTTCATTTATTTATTTTTAATTATCATATATTTATTTATTAATAAGAAGTCCAATCAAGTTCAAAAACTAACGTAGCTACATACTTTGTATTAGATCCAGGATCACCACCATTTTGAAAAGAAACAGCTATCATTTCATTTGCTGTAAAAGCATTTGTTCCAGAATCTAAACTAGAAGTAAAATCATAAGTAACTACTTCACCAATACCAGGTCCTGTTCCGCTTTGTACACCTAATGCTGATTTATTACCATTATTCCAATTTTCATCTGTGTCCCAATTATAAAGAGTAAAGGTAGTTGTTTGTCCAGAATGATTAACACTTGTTCTTAAATGTATTTTTAATAGTTTACCAGCAGTTGGCATTATCATTGTTACCGCTTGATTTACTGATGAGGTACTCTCAGCTGTACTAGCCATAGGAAAGTAGTATTCTGTCGTGCCAGCATTAACAGAAAAATTAAAGTTCTTTATAAACATTTGACCAGATGGTCTATTAATCCTATCATTAATAGCTGCCGAAGTCATCAAACTAGTATCGTTATCAGCAAATGACTCGCTAGCTGTTTGTATAGCTGTTACATCTACGCTATCAAGTATTAAACCTGTTGTAACACCTAGATCTCCAGCAATAGTTGTTAACGAATCACTACCACTCCCAATAGTGACATCAACTTCTCCATTTACACTACCACCCTGCATTGATACACCAGGTTCAGCACCACCATCATGATTAGCTACACCTATGTCTAGTTTACCAGATTCCTGCCCACTAGTAGCATCATGAATCGTACTTTCTATATAGCCATATTTTTGTAAAGACGGTGTACCGTCGTCATAACTATAAAAATATATACTTCCACACTCATCACCATCCTGACCGTCAGCACCTCTTTGCTTTAGAAATAACATTCTAGTAGCCTGATCATCGTTAGCTGTGTTTGTTATCCATATAGCTGGATCATCTGCGCTCGCAGACGTAAAATTTACAGTATCTGAAGTTATTGTTATGTCTGTTCCAGCGGAACCAATAGCTGATACACCAGCCAACGTTGTTATACTGGGTTGACTAGGAATTTGTATAATACCAGCGGAATTTATCACCTCGGCAGTTCCGGAATATATTGATCCATCAAATCTCGCGTTACCAGCATCAACCCACATAGACCATGCTCTAGTAATAGTTTGATTAGTACTTGCCGCTGGTGCATCTTTTATATACAGTGTGGCTGCGTCTGAAGTTGTTACAGATGCGTTTGTAGCTAACAATCTAGGGTTTTCAATATTTACATGTGTATATTTGGCCGCTGTTCCAGACGCAGAAGTGTTACCATCCGTTACATCAAACGTATCAACATGTATTGCCGCGCCATCTCCAGGGGTTACAGCAGTATTTCCATCAACAATAAGTTTAGTGCCTAATGCATTCCCGAAAGTTTTAGGTCCACTAAATGTTTGATCTACTGATAAATGAGCTGTGTCAGCATCTAAATACGCACTAGCTATAGGCGCTCCTGTTGCTATTGTTCCCGCAAAAGTTGCTAGCTTGTCACTATCTAATGTTAACACTTTCCATTCATCAGCATCACCATCAGTAGTGTAGAAATCTAATCGACCTCCATTTTCAGAAGTTGACCAAGCAGCATCACACATAGCTTCTATTCTAGCGCCTATTGTTCTATTGTTACTAGCGTCTTCTGCTCCTTTAAACTCTATTACACCAAGCCTATGATCATCTCCCATGGCGGCACCATCATCAGATTGTAAGATAAGTTTACCTCCTTGTGTACCGCTACTTGCTGTTGAATCAGACGCATAAAATTGAGCTCCATCTGCAACCGAGTTGACGCTTCCATAAATACTCGTACTAGTATCTGCGATATTCATCATTAACACCTCATCAACAAGAAACTTAAATCTTCCGTCGTTAGTGGTACCAGAAGTCGTGTAATTTGTAAATACTACTTCATCTAAAGTGTCACTACCGCTATTGTATACTGTTTTTATTTCTAATCTATTTGTAGCAGATGATCCTATACTAAAAGTTGGGTTAGCTTCAGTGCCTGAGGCATCATACATTGTTAAATCTCCAGCTGCTATATCTGTAGTTGCTCCAGCTGATCCAAATGAAGTTAATCCGGCTAATGTATCTATTTCACTTTCAATTATATCATCTGCTAAAGTTGTGCTTTTACTTACCTTGCCATCAGAATCTACAACCAAAACGTTTGTGTTTGTAGTTGTAGACAGATCTTCTAAATAAACGTCACTACGAAACCTAGATATGAAACTCCATATATGTTGGCCTATCCATTTCATTAAAGTCTTGTTATTATATCTATCAACCCACTAGCGTTACTTGAGGTTATATAAAGTTTATAGTCATTTGTATCAAAATTAATATCACTCGGATCTAATTGTAAAGCAGCTCCATTTGGAATAACAATACCCTTAAGTATATTATATCTTGTACCTGTATATAAAGGGTCATCATCAGCAATACTATTCTTTACTCCATCACTAAAAACTATTGATGTAGTACTTGATACAGTTGTGCATGTCCCAAAAAGAGTTCCATCAGACTTATACACCAATTCGTTTAATAAATTATTTTCAGTTGCGTTTACAGTATCAACTGTTAGTGTTACAGAACTAAGACTCATTGTTTCAGCTTCTGCCGCTAAAACCCCCGTGTTAGTTATATCCGTACTAAGTTGAGATGTAACCCAAACATCAATACTCACGCTAGACGTATGAGTATTAACGAAGGTTAAGGACGTATATTTATTATACGAACTTATTTCGTTTTTATCATCGTTTGCTATTTTTTGAGTATAAAATCCGCGTGCCATATTTATTTAATTTATATAAATAGCACAACAAGGGGTCGATAAATATTAACCCCTCATTATACTAATAAAACGTTTAATATATTCTAACCTGCGGCTGTTACTATACCGTCAGCAAATACCATGTATTCTAAGGTTTGTTCTGCTGCACCGTCTGAAGCTACAGTTATATTGGTATTACCATTATAAGGGAATAACATCCAGTCACCTCCATATAATTTACCTATAACCTCAGTAGTTGTTGCTGCTGCCGCGCCTGAGTTGTAAGCTACATAAAAGTAACCAGCTTTACTAGAGGTAGTGTTTCTAATATACACCATGTGTGCTTTGTCATCTGTAAGTTCATCGTGTTCTACGATCACAGCAGCTGTAGTAACTGTTCCAAACTTCTTAGTTCGCAAACCAGTTGTTTCATCTAAACCGTGACAAGAAGCCAATTTCTTCATAGACATTGATTTATTAATACTAATAGGATAGCTCATTATATCACTACTAAGACTAATACTTGCGTTTATTGTTGCCATATTTATTTATTTATTTATCGTTAATTACTATGCTGCTGCCGTTGGTAGTGTCCAAGCTGATTTAAAAATTGCATACTCAAAAGTACAAGTACCATTTTTCGCTTCTAATTCTATTTCTGAATCAGTTGCCACTGCGTTATTCCACGGAATAAACATCCATTGACCAGAGTTTAAATTTCCAATCATTGTATCATGTAAACCCCACTCTATGTAATACTCATCATTTGTAGTTGTATTACATATATAAACATAGTGCGCCCCGTTTACTTCTCCCAAAGCCGACGAAAGATTAAACTCAGTACTAGTTGCAATAGAATGGTTACCCATCTCCATTAACTCTAGCCCGGTAGTTAAACCAGTTTTCATCAACTGAGAACTAGCGTTTATCGATAAACTACTTCCAGGATTTAAATCACCACTAGAAATACTCACCGTTGCTGTTGTTGTTGCCATATTTGTTGTTTTATTTATTGTTAATTAATTGTTTTTATTTTTATTGACCTGTACTGTCTGACCAGTAAGCGTATTCGCATTGAACAGCGCTACCGACAGCTTGTAATTGAACACCTTTTGAAGCCCCATTTCCACAAAATGGAAAAAAGAACCACTCACCAGGCTTTAATGTCCCAACCGCGACATCACCAGTAATTTCTATGTCACAATGTGCAGAAGTACTACTTGACCCATCTGAGGTCCCAGTGTGTCTTACAAAAAGCCAAGTCTGTTTATTATCATTCGCGGCCACTATTATATTATTAGCCCCAGTAGTATCTACAACTATTGTAGATAGACTTGAAGAAGGCGCTGTTACTGTTAAACTATCTGTTATTGAGAAATTTATTTCATCACTAAAAGTTGTTGTGTCTTTTATTGTTAATGTTGGTACTAATGCCATAATTTTATTTTTTTATTATTCTTTTATTAATCGTTTTATTTTCATATGTTATTTGTAACATATACATCCCAGAACTCATTTTAGACATATCTAAGACATTTGTATTTTGTTTTGATATAATCATATCTCCAAGATAATTTAATACATTTACATCAACGTTTTTACTTATGTTTATTTTATCTTTAGTTGGATTTGGATATACTACTAAATAGTCTTTTAAACCTTGTCTAGCAGGTATAGGACCAATATAAGTACTATCACAATAATCATACGTTAGTTGACATATATTGTCCCATTCGTTTTCACAACAATAATCATCTACTGATATCACCCAAGCGTAGCAAGGGTCATTAAGCCAATAAGGATTACCGGCACCAGATATACAACCAGCATCATAAAGACAAGAAACGCTATCATGAACATTAGCGGAAACATCATAATTATAAGCCGATTGGTCCATACAACCCTCCACAATCGTAACACAGCTTTCGTTATCCGTGTTCGCAAGTGGATCATAGTTAAGCGCAGTGGAATCCATACATCCATATATATAAGGAATGCAAGTAAAATCTTCCGTGTTCGCCAAAGCATCGTAGTTGAGCATAGAAGGATCCGTACAGCCAAATATAAAAGGAACACAACTACTATTGTCAACATTTGCTAAAGGATTATAATTAAACATTGTGCTATCTGTACAACCATAAATTGGTAATATACAACTGAAATCATCAGTATTACAAGAATCACAATAATTTAAGGCTATTGGATTCGTACATCCTAAAACTACAGGTATACATGTGCCATTATCTGTGTTAGCTAGAGGATCGTAGTTGTAGGAAGATGTATCCATACATCCGTAAATATATTCTAAACAAGAACCATTGTCAGTGTTTGCCAATTGATCGTAATTCCACATTGTTGCATCTGTACACCCATAAACGTAAGGTAAACAGCTTCCATCATCTACATTAGCGCTAGGTGAATAATTCCACATTGTAGAATCAGTACAACCGTAGTTAACACCTATACAACTACCATCATCAGTATTTGCCAATGGATCATAATTTATAGCAATAGAACTCATACAACCATAAACTACAGCTATACAGGTGTCATTGGTATTAGCATTTGCGTTGTAGTTAAATGCTAGTGGATTCATACAACCTAATATAACAGGTAAACACCCACCATTATCAAGATTAGCTAATGGATCATAATTAAACGCAGTTGAATCTGTACATCCAGATATAATTGAAGTTGAACAACTTCCATCGTCTATATCAGCTACATAACCTTGGGTATAATATTCTAAATAACCTGGATTTGTACAACCGGGTTGATAATAACAAGTATCATTAGTATTTGCGTCAGAGTCGTAGTTATAAGCTAAAACATCCATACAGCCAACAACTATTGGGTCACAGTAATCTCCACAATAAGGTAAAGCACTATATGTTATCCAGAACGGAGAAGAGAATCCTTGTAAAGCTCCTTGTCCATTATTTGAAAACGGATTAGATCCTTCATCTAATAATACAACTCCATTAGCATTTTCTAATACAAAAGAATTCTGCATTGTTTGAAAAGTTGTTTGTTGTGGATCTGGGTTTTGAGCATTAGGAATCTCAAAGTAATAAACCGTAACTGGTTTATCTGTATCTAAATTTAATGGAAATGATTGAGAATAATAACCTGATCCCATTGTGTATGTCCAAGTGTTATCTCCCTGAACAACTCCTAAGTATGAGTTACCCCATCCATCTGCTGCGCCGTCTTCTATAGTTAAAGTGTAATTACAAGTCGATACTAAATCCATCATTGTTGCGCTAGGATCATAATTAAACATAGTATCATCCATACACCCGTAAATATGTAAGTTAGTACATGAGCTGTCGTTAACATTTGCTAATGGGTTAAATTCTTGATACGCTGGATCTAAACACCCAAGCACTGGAGGTGGTCCCGCGCAAGTCGTTCCATTTTGTGGAGTTGAATAAGCTACAGTACCAAAATTAACGCCCACTGGGTTTTGATTACCATCTAACCAAGTACTTGACGTAAGATATGTTATAGTATCGCCATTACAATCATATATAACCACTTCACCAGCTGAACCAGCTGTACCATTACCCATAATACCGTCACCATAAGTATCAGTTAATATAAACTCAAAACCTGCTGTAGAAGATACACAAAAATCATATGTATAAGTAACTCCTATATCATTGTAAGTATATGTTCCAGATGTTGTTTCTACGTTTGGCCCAACGTTTGTCACCATTGTCCAACCTGTTTCTTGTGGCCAATTATCTAACCTAATCGTCATTGTAATTTGCTGTTCTGTTGCAGGATCACAATTTGTACCCCCACAAGACCCATCGTCTATAGTTGCCCATGGATTATAAGATGCTGCCGTTGAATCCATACACCCAGTGATACAAGGGGTTGGAGTGTAAAATATAGTATCAGAGAAATTTCCATCTGCATATTCTAATACGGCAAAATGTTCTATAGACCAATTAGGCGGCATCTGTCCATTGCCAACTGAAGCTGCAAATCCTGACCAACCGACTGTTGCTGGCCAATACCCTGGAAAGATCATAGACCAACCATTTTCATCACCCACATGAATAGCCTCAACATCACACTCTGAATACGTTGTATCGCCTTCCCACTCAAATTGTATAGCTGTTTGATTTCCCCAACACATTTGATACGCTTGAGAGTTAATAAACCCTCCACAAGGAGGATATGCACATGAACCATCATCTACAGTAGCTGTAGTGTCATAGTTCAACGCTAACGCGTCCATACATCCAACTGGATATGAATTACCAATATATATATCATCAATAGCTATATCACTAGCCCAACTTGGTCCTGTTATTCCTTCAAAAGCTACTGTAAAATTACCTATTATACCTAAACTATCTAATTCAATATATTTAAGACGCCACTCGTCATCTTGATTTCCTATTATAGAATCTATCTTTACCCAACTACTATCATCACCTATCCATACATTTAATTCACCCATATAATCACCATGCATGTGATACCAAAATGATAGTACTTGTCCTGGTGTTTGTGATATATCAAATGTATCTGTTTGAGATACAAAATACATGTCAGGGTAGTTTGGTGATGAAGCTTCTACATACCAATAATTTCCGCTTCCCGTCGTATGATCTCCTTGTGGCCCTGTGTTGTTTGACCACGTTGGTCCTGACCATATCAACCAATCTCCATCATCTCCAGACCAGTTTGTTAAACCTACACCATTATCAAAATCATTAGTCCAAGGAAAAGTATTAACTTGTCCTAAACTTAAAAATGGTAATAATAATAATACTAATAATATCTTTTTCATTATTAACAACATTTTTTATTACACCAACCTAAACAAATTTTGTTAGCAGTAATTTTACATATTAGTTTACAAATAGTTTCTTTCATAGTTTATCTTTTTCCGCCATGATATGCTACAGCATGACCTTCTTTAATTAATAATTCATTTACATTCGCAAGAGTTAAACATTCCTTACCATCTAACATATCTACGTGCAATTCACCTAAACATCTTCCGTATTTTCCAACTCCATGAGAACATAGTTGTATTTCATTAGCTCCTTCTAATACAGCCTTCAATCTATCTTTAGCGGCTAATCCTCTAGCTTTTTCTTCTAAATCTCTTGTTCTTGATTCTGGAGTATTAATCCCCATGAATCTAATTCTTTTCTTAACTGACACGTTAAATCCTAAATCTATATGAGCATCAATAGTATCACCATCAACAACTCTATCTAACTTTATCTTATAAGTATACATTATTTCTTTTTCACTTTTTCAAACGAACTAATACCAAAACATCCTAATGTTACCCATACAAATGAATTGTATACAACTTCGTTTATGATTAAATCTTTATCTGCTAATATACTGGTTAATAAATCAGCAACAGCAAACAAACACATTACCACAAACGATGCAAATCCAACTACATTCTTTTCGTTAATTTCATTTTTATCTTTAAATAAACTCCACATATTAAAAATCACTCATTAGTTGATTACTTATTTCTTCTTGTACTTCCTCTTTTGTTGCTAACATTTTAAAACTAAGATCAGCTTGAAATCTAGCAACCTCTTCTCCGTCTTTAAATATTATAATAGTAGGCACAACTGCTATTTTATATTCTTTTTGTGCCTCTTTATCTTTTGCTATATCAATATAGCCTTTGGTTTTACACTCTCCAAGATCCATAAACCAAGAAGCATCGTTAGCTTTATTCCACCCGGCATTAAAATGAGTTGCTTCTATCTGTGAGAAAGCATTACTCGATATTAGCATAAGAAGTAAAATTAGTAAGTATCCACTAAACAACTTCCAGGTAGCGTCTATTTTTTTCATTTAATTATTCGTAAAGTTTGTTTTCTATCTTTTCAATAGATTTTTTAATTTCTTTTACATCCTCTTGAGTGGTTATAATAGTTTGACGTATCATCTGATCTTTCATGTCAAACTCCATTCTAGTAACCTCAGGATCTGGTGGGGCTGGTAATACT
>Ga0098060_1001119_pt1 | contig 11134 bp, 9 predicted proteins | sample 21_taG_FD_77063 | JGI IMG/M metagenome (GOLD analysis project Ga0098060, IMG submission 77063) | Marine viral communities from the Subarctic Pacific Ocean - 21_ETSP_OMZ_AT15319 metaG | ecosystem: Environmental > Aquatic > Marine > Oceanic | place: Pacific Ocean | collected 2015-01-19 | reverse complement strand
TTTGTTCAGGAAATTGTATTAAATCACCCTTACCAATTGACTCTAAATACTTTTTTAAATTACTTGCTCCTGAGCTTGACCCTCTCATCTCTTTGCCGTCATATGTATAAGGTATTGAATCCGCTGTTTGTCTATCTGAATAAAAATCAGAATCATAATAACCTTGCATCAAAGGGTCATCTGATTTTGGTTTAAAAGGATCATCTATAATGCCTGGTTGTAAAGTTTTAAGACCACCAGCTAAAGGATTTCCATATAAAGGTTTATCAATCATCGTCTACCATCTGATCTAAGTTGTAGCTTTGTAGATCCAAGTCTCCAAGCAGTGTCATTTACAGTGCTTGTTTGATATTTAATTTTAACTGCTCTTCCTCTACCTCTTACATCAATTTTCTCTGTAGTATTAGAAATAGATCCAGTGGTAGTAACAGTGTCTGCTGATTGAGGATATTGTTCAAGTGTTAGTGTAGCTGTCATGGTATTGGTTAAATTATCAAAGTCTGGAACAAGTTTACTTACAGACATAAGTTCGTCACCGTCTGCTATTTCAACAGAACCTGATGTTAAAAAAGCAGATATGGCTGTGCCGTCTGCTTGATTATTACCACTCTCGTGCTCATAAACATACGAAGCACCTGCAGTTAACCCAAGTATAGTAGAATTATTTGCTGTTATGCTTGTATCATATTCTGTAGCAATAGGTAATTCATAGACATAAGCACCAAGCCAAGTAGTTCTTGCAAGGGATGTAGTATACCAAGTGTTCTCCAAATAATTGTAAGCCACAGCCCTGTCTATTTGTGAAGCATTAGCTGATGGGTAATACCAAATTATTTCATTAAAAGCTGTATTAATACCACAAGCTATGTCTGCTTTATTTGTGTAACTTAAATCATCAAAAACATAATCTTGAACAGAACAAGGCATTTTTTTTACAACACCATCGTACATATAAAAAGAATTGTCAGACATCCAATAAGATCTACCATTTATTTCTACTGCTGCGTGTTGAGCTATTAGCCCACAGTTAGCACCAAGTTGTCTAAGACCAAAAGTAAAAGGCGTGCCAACAAATTGAATACCGTGCATAGATGTATCGGTCCATACAAGTATTTGACCTGATGATTTAACAGCGCCTACTATTCTAGAACCATCTGATATACGTAGCGAACCTGCTTCGTTAGTAGAAACTGGTGTATAATCTGTAGCATCTTCTCTATCAGAAAATCTAAATAGTAAATCGTCTTGCGTATCACTGTTGCCTATTGTTGTTTCTGTACCAAAAATTAATAAATGTCTTGTGTCGGTAGATACTAAACTAAATCGTGAAGCAGTAGGGGCATTAGATAATGTTGTTGCTCTACTACTTGTACCTCCTGATGTATCCCAAATAAACGTTCCGCCATTTAAAACAGTAGCAATTAAATCTTCACCAAAATTATCTAAAGACCAATTTCTTGCGTCTACAACGACACTTGAAGAAGATCTTGCTGTATTCCATGTGCTCGTATTCCAAGACAATGTTCCCCAACCATAACCATAAGTAGATGTAGAAGGTCCCGTTCTAATTTGATAGTTAGCATTTCCTGATCCACCACCACCTGATGTTGACCCAGAAGCTGTGCTTGTATGAGTTACTGTATATGTACTAGCAGAAGGAACTGTAATAACTTCAAACTCGTTATTCATATCTAACCCATCTATTGCAGAAAATGAATCAAAAGTAACAAAGTCACCAATGTGTGCACCATGAGCTGCATCCGTAACTGTAACAGTTGTTGTACCATTTGTAGTAAAAGGATTTGTTAAAGCTGCTGTTTCTCTAATAGGAGTTATGTCAGTTATTGCGCCATCAGAATAAATATATAATTTTCTGTCTGTACCTAAAGCAAGATATCGGGTTCCGTCTAAACCAATCCAGCTATGCGTATCACGGACCACGCCCACAATAGTTTTATTTGGATTTGGCAGATAGGACCAACCTTTCCATCTTTCAGGCTTACCATAGTGAAATCGAACAAAGTCAGAATCAACATACTTACGTTGATCTCCTGCTGAATAAGCAGTATCTTGTTTATCTATACCTGGTTGAAACTTTAAATCGACTAATTTCATGTCGGGGTATACTAAATTATTTATTGTTTTGTGGCAAGAATTGAGTTCCTACATTACCTTTGAATGAGTAGTTACCCATATGTGTCATACCACTAGCAATATCAGCATATATTTTACCGCCTATTTTTTGCCATAAACGACAAAAAGCATAGTCTTCGGATAAATATCTTTTGGTACCAGGCTCTATCATAGTGTCAAAAAAAGCATAGTTCCAATCAGACGTGTCATGATATCCAAAGGTTTTGTCGTGAGGATCACCTAGATGTTGATCAGATTTAAATCTTAAATGAGGATATGCCAATGCCATTTTTTTAAATACATTTCTTTTTATCAACATAAAACCAGTTGCACCGTCCAATACCTCTATAAAACCTTTTTTAACCATAATATTTTTTGGATCTTTAACATTTAAATTATATTGCAACGATGCTGCATGTAATTCATCTTCACTTATATTTGGTTTTTCTTTTACTTTTTGGATTGCCTTGGTCCAATCAATTACCTTTCGTGGATATACTCCCGTCACTACATCTTCATCTAAATCTAACATACGAAACACTGACTCAGAGTTAAAAGCTAAATCAGCGTCAATAAATAAAAGATGCGTATATTGTGCATCATCCATAAATAATTGCACCAATGTGTTTCGAGCTCTTGTTACTAAAGACTCATTACCAATAGTTCCAAATTGTATTTCTATTTTTTTACTAGCTGCTAAAGCTGTAAGTTGTAGACAGCTTTTAAAATAGTCGGCTGTCAACATATTGCCATAACAAGGTGTTCCAATAAATATTTTAGAATTCATATCAATAACTTTTAATTTGAATATTTGATGAGATAATAATTCTTTCTTTTGATTCTTTATATTCAACATAATGCCAAAGAGCAGATGGAAAAATAACAATTTTACCAACTTCAGCCTTTTCGTTATAATAAGAATATTCCGATGTATTGTTGGGGGACAAGAAGCTAGTTTGACCGTTGTTAGATAAATACAATATGCTTGAATAATTGTAAAAAACAGATTGATGATTATGTGGGTTATGACTTGATTCTGCGCCGTAAATAGCTGTCCAATACTCGGACATATTAAAAGCGAAACCATTTTTATTGTAATCTGATGAAATAAAACTCATCAAAATTTCATATTCTCTTAACTTTGTTGGATTTTTAAAATCTGTAAAATAATTATTACTAGGTGACTCATCGTAATAAAAGCTTGTGTCTTTAACTATTTGTTTTTTTTCTTTCATTTCTTTTAACAATGGTTTGATTTCATCATCATTAAATTTAAATCTTAATATTGTTGTAGGAAAAATGTCTTCTTTACTGTGTTGCATACTCTACTTTTAAATATTCTATTTTCTTTAACCAATCTTTAGGGATAGCAATAGCACCACCTCCTGTGATGTCTTCTTTATCTTTACTGTAAGATCTCATAATAACTATTCTCTCATCACCATTATGAATCATCCACCCTACTTCTTGACACACGGCCAACGGAGCATTCATAACTTCTTTTATGTCAAGCCAACCTGTTTCTGTATCACGTGCATCGAGCCACGTCACACGGACCATTGGCACTTTGTTAATGTCAATCATTAATAGGTTCTTTTTTCTTTAAATGTAAATTAAAAGAAACAGATCTTCTCTCTTCATTAGGAGTTCTAAATGGATAAACGCCATGAGATAACCAAGAAGGAAATAAATATATTGTACCTATTTCAGGTGTTGCTTGATGTTTGTGACCACTAAAAGTTGCAGCTTGACCACACATAAAATGTATGTCGCCTACACAAGGATAGTGATCTTCTTTTGCATATTCGTCCTTTAAACTTGGAGGCACTCGTAAATAGATAACACCTGACAATTCACCCTGATGTACATGCATAGGATTAAAGTCTCCAGCCCACTGACTCACGACCCACATGGATTCTATAAGCATAGATCCAACAAATGCTGGTGATATTGTATCACTAGCAGGAGGTATAGAAATATATTGATGAACTACTTTACCTAAAGCATCTATCAAAGGCTTAAATTCTTTGCTGATTAAATCATCGTTAGGATAACGAACTTCTTGTTGAACATTACCTGCTAAATTCATAGAATGGTCGTATTCTTTTGATAACTTTTTATCTTTTAATAACTGTGTAGCTCTGTTATCAAGAATTTTAATTAAGTTATTAGGTAGTTTACCTTGTAATATGGTTGGACCAAAAGGTCTAATAGCATGAAAATCTACTTTAGTTGACATGGTTTCCTTTCTACTTACAAATATCTATTGTCATATAGCAAATATTTGCCTATAAATATAGTATTAATTAGGCTCATCTTTCAAGGCCAGCCTCCTTGCCTTTATAACAATATCATGAATTGCTAAGGAGTACATGTTAAAGAAGATTTTTAGAAGAGTTCGTAAAGCAGCAAGAGACATAGGTAGTCATATTGAAGACAATCCACTATCCGTTCTTGCAGCAGCAGGCCTAGGGCTTGGAGCAGGGATTTTACCAGGCGGAAAAGAATTTGGATTAAAAACATTATTAGGAACTGGAAAAAGTTTATTAGGTAATTTTGCTAAAGCAGCAACAGGACCATTAACTCATCAAGCAGCAGTTGAAGGTTCTGGTTTATTAGGCACAGCTCAAACTTTAGGTAAAAGTTTATTAGGAGATGGTGGGATTAAAGACCTGTTACCTTTTGTTAACGCTTTTTTAGCTAAGAAACAGTATGATCAAGAACGAGAAGATATTCTTAGAGAACGAGAAGAACAACGTAAAAAAATGGAATTTGTATCTAACTATATTGGTAGCCCTACTGGTGGTAGCCCTTATGAAAAAGATATGTTTCAAATATATGACCCAATAGAATACGATTCAGAAGGTAAAGCAACAAACGCTCCGTATGCTAGAGCAGCAAAGGGCGGCATTGCTCAATTAAATATGGGTGGTAATCCTTATCAAAATAACATGATGAAACTACCTGTTAGAAGAGCGATGGGCGGTGAGTCAACAGGAGTTCCAGGTTTAACTGGCGACATGTCAAGCAAGCAAATGATGAATAAAATAGAAGATAATCCAGGTATTACAGCTTTCTTTCCACCAAAAATGGGAATGATAAACGGTCCTGGTGGACCAAAAGATGATAAGATACCAGCAATGTTAAGTGATGGCGAGTTTGTATTTACAGCGAAAGCTGTAGATAATGCAGGTGGACCAAAAGCAATGTATAATATGATGAACAAATTAGATCCAGAATCTTCGAAAGGCAGAGGTATAATATAATGGCTGTTTCATACGGATTTGCACAACCTCCTGCGTATATAGAACAATTTCAAAGAGATCTTTTACAAGGTGCTTTTAATGCTACAAAGGCTCCCTATGCTGGCGGTATTCCAAAACAAGGTATTACAGGTTTTCAACCATTACAAGAAGGTGCTATCAAAGGAACAGCAGGTTTATATGGTATAGATCCTACAACAGGTGAACCAACTGGTGCAGGCACAGCTTTTGATCCTTATTTTAAAACAGCTCAAAATGCAGTTGGTGTGGGTATGCAAGGAATTGGTGCTGGTCAAACAACAGCGGCTCAAGGTATTCCATCCTTACAAGCGGCTCAACAACAATTTGATCCATCCACAAGTAACTACAAACAATTTTTTAATCAGTATCAAAGTGATGTAACCAAAGAAGCATTGAAACAAATGGATGAGCAAGCTGCAATGCAAAGAAATCAGCTTCAAGATCAAGCACAAAATATAGGCGCCTTTGGTGGTTCACGTCAAGCAGTGCAAGAAGCGCAACTTGATAAAAATTTACAAGATATTAAGTCACGAAGAATATTTCAAGATCTCTCGCAAAACTTTGAACAAGCGCAGCAAAAAGCTATTGGTACTTCTGAATCAGCAAGAGGTAGACAGTTATCAGCAGCTCCTATATTTGGTCAACTTGGTCAAACACAAGCTAATTTAGGTCAGCAAACAGCGCAACTTGGAGCACAGGTCGCGGGCCTCGGAGCACAACAATTTGGTATGCAACAACAAGGTTTAGGATCATTATTTACTTTAGGTGGAGCACAACAACAACAAGCACAACAACTTGAAAATGAAAAATTCAGACAGGCTGTTGAAAAACAACAAGAACCACTTAAACGATTAGGATACTTCTCTGATATTATGCAAGGTCTACCTGCCTATCAAGCTACTGCTCAATACAATACACCACCATATACTAATCCTATTCTTGGTGCCATCGGTGCAGGACTTGGAACATATGGACTTTTACAAGGCAACAATCCATCAGGAGCATTCGGGCTCGGAACAATGGCTTAGGAGAATAAATGGTAACTAGACCAGATGAACAAATCGGAATGGAAACCGAAGATATTTTTGAAGAACAAGTTTTTCCTCAATACATACCTACGCCTCCTACAAAACCTGTATTAAATAATCCTGATTACGCTAATCTAATAAAAGAGTATGCGGATAAAGAATATGTTGATGAAGATTCTTATTTAAAAGAATTTGGTTCTCCACAATTAACGGATGAACAGATAGACAGAATGTTTCAAACAACTGATTTTTCTGGTCAAAAAAAATTAGCTTTAGCAAAATTTGGTTTTGGTTTGATGAGACCTACTGAAGGAGGAAGAATAGGCGCTGCGATTGCTCCAGCAGGAGCACAGCTTTCTCAAGATTTAGCTAAAATAAATTTAATGCAGCAACAAGAAGCAAAGCAAATGCAAAAAGCAAAGATAACAACTAAATTAAAACAGCAGGCGCAAGCACTTTTAGATAGAAGAAATATTGATACTGTGAACAGACAAACAGGCATGGCTGTTGCTGGTAAAGAGTATGAAAGATTAATAGCTAACGATAAAAACGCAATGGATTTGTATACCGCTGCAATGAAAACAACCATGAGTAAATTTCAAGAATATCAAATTGAAGCAACGAAACCAAAAAGAGTACAGATATCAACAAAAGATTCAACAGGTAAGTTAAGTGAACCATTTGATGCTGTTGTTGTGCAAAGTATTCGTGAAGATGGCACGTTGTCAGGCCCACAATATTATAGGCCCACGGCTCAAGGCTATCAATTAATTGATAATCCTGAAGGAGTAGTAACAAGTTCAATAACGTCACAGTGGGATAAAGACGACTACGGAAGTGGCACTGCGGGTAACACTACTTTTAATGATATATTAAGTGGACTTCAAACAAAAGACAGCGCTTTAATAACTTTAGACTTAATGGACAAATCTTTTAGGGACAAACCAAGTCGTGCTGGATTTATTGCAGGACTACAGAAAAAATTTCAAAGTATGGCTCAAATATTTAGTGATGCATACAGCAGTCAGTTTAATGAATTTTTTGAAGGCGAATCTTATATTGATCCTATAACAAATAAAAAAGTTTCTAAATTACAAAACTTAGCAAGTTCTATTGAACTAGCATTAGAAGATCCTGAAATCTTAGCTCAGGTAGACGCAGGATTAATTAATAAAGAAGACTTTCAAGCAATTATTGATGCCAATAAAGCTTTTGATCAACTAGGTATTTTAGGCAGAGCTGAAATGGAAAAAATGTTAGGTCCAAGAATAGATGGTAAGTTTACTGTAGGTACAAATAAACAATCAGGTTTTTTCGAGTTTGAAGGAACAGATGGTAGAACAAAAGAAGAAGAACGTGATTTAATTTATTCAAAATTAAAATTCTTTGATACAGAATTACCTGCCAACGAAGTTAGAGCTAACAACATTATTTATGCAATTGCAAGAGCGCGTAAATCATCAGGTCGATTAAACTTAGATGATATTGAACGTGCAGCGAAAGACTTAAATATATATGGTGATTCAGCTCCTGACGTTCTTACTAAAATAACTGAACTAAGAAGGCAGTTAATGAAAAGTCGTCAAAATGATTTAGCACAAATATATTTAAATTATGGAGAAGAAGGAGGATACTTTGAAAGAATGATGGCTTTAGGATATGATGAGTACAGCACTGATAGAAGTATGGATTTTTTAATGAATCCTTCAAAAAGAGATCCTGATAATATACAAACTCCTGACGCTAACACTCAAGGAACATCTGCTTTTGTTATTGACTCTACGAAAGGATTAACAAACTAATGGAACAAGTAACTGTACAATTTTCTTTAGCTCCTTACGGTATTCAAGAAACAGTTCCTATAACTGTAGATAGAATAGTTAATGGTGTAGATGCTACAACAATGGAAACATTCACTCCTCGTAATCAAGTAGAAGTAAATGCTATTGAGCAAATAGCAGGAAGATTTGCAGCATCTAAAGTAAAAAATTTACCACAAATAGAACAAATGATTGAAAATAGAGTTAATCAAATAAACGACCCTATTGGTTTTTATCTTAAAGAAGCAGAGAAACAAGCAGCTGCTCCAGACGCTCCAGGGTTGGGAACTGCTATAGGAGAAGCATTTGATATTCTTCCAGGCGGCGATCCCTTTGAACCAGGTAAAATGGGGCAAGGTATAAAAAACTTTGTAACAAGAGCTCTAGTTACACCCGATCCTAAATCTACAATTACAGACGCAGGAGTTATAGCTACGGATTTAGCGTTAGCAGGGCAACTTGTAAATAACGTTCCTAACGGCAAAAGAAATTTACAAAAAGCAGTTTTAGCTACGTTAGGTAAAAATAAAGTAGCTCAAGCAGGTGCTTTTATTGGATCAAATGTTGCGGCGAAATATGGCGGTAATATGGCATATGATTTTATCAATGATGTAACAAGATACTTCATGGGTTTACCAGATCCTAGTGCTGCTTATGAGCAAGATCAAACAATTAGAAATTTAAAAGATGCTTATGATGAAGCTTTGTTTTCAGGCGGTGCTATGGGCCTTCAATTAATTTGGCCAAATGTTAAAAGATTATTAGGTAAGAGTCTAGGTATTAATAAAGATATGAAGGTTACAGTAGGAAAAGATCCTACAACAGGAGAACCTATTGAAACAAATTTATTACAGGCAGCAGATAGAGCAAACGTTCCGTTAAATGTTTTTAGTGCATCACCTAGTTCAGTTGTAAGAGGAGCTACACCTGTTATTAGTATTTTTCCTTTTGTAGCTACTAAAGCAAGAACAGCTCAGAATATTCAACAAGTAGCTATCGCTGAAGAAATAAACAATACTTTAATGAATCTTTCTCCTTATTCTTTATTAGCTGAATCAAGTGAGTTTGCTTCCGATGCTTTTAAGAAAAAAATATTAGATTTTAAAGCCAGCAAGGCTACCCTTTACAAAAGAGCTATGCGATTAGGAGAGGATGTTCCTGCCTTTATACCTACAGACAGAATAAAAGAACAAGCAAGAATACTTGAATTAGATATGTACGGTCCAGAAGGAATAGGAAAAGGATCGGCTTTAAAAACAATGCAGATTAGAGGACCAGATCTTTATACAAATCTTGACGAAGCTTTAAAAGGAATGACCGCTGAAGCAGATGCAGCAGCAGATGCATTAATTTCTATTGGTTATTTAAAAGATACGCACATGACTTCGCGTCAGTTTGATCAACTTCAGAAAAAATTAAATATTTTTAGACGTCGAATGAATAAAGTTGACATAGGACTAGACGGAGATCAAATGCAAGGATTTAGTGGAGCAATGATAGAAACAATAAACGATATAAACGCGTTTAAACAGTTTCCTGATAACCCTCAAGCACAGGTTAAAGCAAATGAGTTTGCAGCAGCGTACGCAATTGCAAATAAATATTTCTTTAAAACTAAACCTATAACAAAAGGTCCAACAGCAAAGAGAATGGAGCTAGCTGACTTAAACGCGGCTAAAGGAACAACTGATGTTGAACCTAACATGTTAACAAATCAAGAACTTACTAAAATATTAATTAACGATGGCACTTTACTAGCACCAGCAGCAATAAAAGAACTAAAAGAATCTATTGGCGATGATGGTGTAAAAGCTTTAGCTCGTTCTGTCTTTGATGATAAAATAAGACAGACAACAAAATATGTAAGTGGTTCAGTTTTAGGTAAAACAGCATCTGAACCTACCCTGTTTCAACAAACAAAGTCTTTTATAACAGGAAAAGAAGCTGAATCAGCTCAAAAATCATATCAGTTTAATATTCCTATTATTGATGTACCAAAATTAAGAGAACAGTTTGGTGTAGACGATGTTAATAAAACAGCTACCATGATAGAAATTTTTGGCAAGGATCAATATGAAAGACTGCGAAATGTTTTAGGTGTAGCTGACCAAGTACAACAAGCAAGCTTTGGTGATGTATCAAGTTTCGTTAAACGTCGTGGTTTCTTAGGTGGTATTAATGCTATAACTAATTTAGCTTTTGCTGGCTTTGTTGCAGGAGCTCCTTTTCAAAATGTTGGTTTAGTTTTAACAGCAAGATATGGTATGAGTAAACTATCCGATCCTAAATTTATGAAAGGATTGACTGAAGTAATGAATCCTGAACTAAGTGATTTATACAGACGCCAAGCTTTATTTGTTTTAGGAACTCAAATATTTCAAGATGAATCAGATAATCAAAACATACCTCCTGAAGTAAGAGAAAATTTTGATGCAAGCAATCCTGTTGATGTAATGAAACTATTAATGTTCAGTAGTGCCAATGATACAGCCTATCCTGGTAATGAAACAATGAACATACCTGTTAATGATCAAGGTATGGTACAAGATATTGAATTGTCTAAATCAAGTAAACAAGAACAATTTAGTGAAGATGCTCAAGGCGTTGCTCAAAGTTTGGCAGAAGAAAGAAACGTAACGACGGAAGAACCTGTTAACCAAGGCACACCGCCCACGGATCCTTTTTTAAATGTAGACTTTGCTTCTTTAGCAGACACAGCTACACGACCAACAGGAGGAGGCTCTGCTCCTTTAACACCTGATCAACGCGTAGCATTAGCTGGCGGCGATCTTGATCAAGCAATCGCTATGGGAAATAGGAGGGCGTAATGGCAAGAAGAAGAAAACCTACAGGCAGTCCTGGTTATATT
>Ga0098060_1001114_pt1 | contig 11173 bp, 8 predicted proteins | sample 21_taG_FD_77063 | JGI IMG/M metagenome (GOLD analysis project Ga0098060, IMG submission 77063) | Marine viral communities from the Subarctic Pacific Ocean - 21_ETSP_OMZ_AT15319 metaG | ecosystem: Environmental > Aquatic > Marine > Oceanic | place: Pacific Ocean | collected 2015-01-19 | reverse complement strand
CCCGACCGTTTTCCAAACCTACAACCTGAGCTTTGATGAGCTGATCGGCCAGCTTCAGCGGAACAACCGTTTGATTGCGGCGGGTGCCATCGAGACGGGGGGCGGGCGCATCGTGCTCAAGGTGCCGGGCCTGATCGAGGACCTGCAAGACGTCATGGAAATTCCGGTAAAGGTGCGCGGCAATACGGTGGTGACATTCGAAGATGTCGCAACCGTCCGCCGCACCTTCCAAGATCCGACGGGCTACGCACGCATTGACGGGCAACCGGCACTTGCGCTGGAGGTGAAAAAGCGGTCCGGGGCGAATATCATCGAAACAGTCGCGGCCACGCGTGCTGCGCTGGAAGAGCTGCGCAAGGATTGGCCCGAAAGCATCGAGGTAACTTACCTGCAAGATCAGTCCGAGCAGGTAGAGACGTTGCTGAGCGACCTGGAGGCAAACGTCATTGCAGCGGTTTTGCTTGTGATGATCGTCATCGTGGCTGCCCTTGGCCTTCGATCGGCTATCCTCGTCGGTCTTGCCATTCCGGGGGCGTTTCTGGTGGGGGTAACGGCGCTTTGGGCGATGGGGTTCACGATGAATATCGTGGTTCTCTTTTCGCTGATTTTGGTCGTCGGGATGCTGGTCGATGGGGCCATCGTAACGGTCGAGCTGGCGGACCGTCGTCTACAAGAGGGGGATGATGCGCAAACGGCCTATGCCTATGCCGCCAAGCGCATGGCTTGGCCGATCATCGCCTCAACCGCCACGACATTAAGCGTGTTTTTTCCGCTGCTGTTCTGGACCGGCATGGTCGGCGAGTTCATGAAGTTCCTGCCCATTACCGTGATCCTGACCCTTTTCGCGTCCCTTTTCATGGCGCTCATCTTCATCCCGGTACTGGGTGGCCTCATCGGGAAACGCCAGCCGCAAAATGCCGCGGCCAAACGTGCGCTAAGCGAAGCTGAAAAAGGTGACCCACGGCGCATTGGCGGGCTGACGGGGGCCTATGTGCGTCTGTTGGAATGGGCAATCCTCAGGCCCGGTGCGACGGCGTTGCTGGCGCTTGCCATGCTGCTTGGCAGCTTTGGTCTATACGGGCAGTTCGGCACCGGCCTGTCGTTCTTCCCTTCGGTCGAGCCAGAGTTCATGCAGGTGCAGGTGCTTGCCCGTGACAACTTCTCTATCTACGAACGTGACGCGTTGGTGCGCAGGGTCGAGCAGCGATTGATGGGCTATGATGAAGTGGCCACCGTCTATGCCCGATCCACGATGAGCGCAGGGCAGGGCAGCGAAGAAACCATCGGTACGATACAGCTTGAGCTCACCGAATGGGACAGGCGGCGCGCGGCAGAAGCCATCGGCACCGATATCCGGCGTGATGTCGCAGACATTGCGGGTATTGATGTTCAGGTTCAGACCGAAAGCGGCGGACCCACCGCTGGCAAGCCGATCAACCTTCAGATCGCGGCACGCAATCCGGCGGTGCAGGGTGATGCTGTCGCGCAGGTTTTGTCCATCATGGAGCAGATCGGCGGCTTCACGGATGTGACCGACACGCTGCCGCTTCCAGGGGTAGAAGTGTCCATCCGCGTGAACCGGGCGGAAGCCGCGCGTTATGGTGCTGATGTCAGTCTTTTGGGGCAGGCCGTTCAGCTGCTGACCCAAGGGATCGCCGTCGCGGATTACCGGCCCGAGGACGCGGACGGAGAGCTGGATATCCGGGTTCGTTTCCCGGCCGAGGAACGGTCTTTGTCAGAGCTTGGAAACCTGCGCGTTCCCACCTCTGCCGGATTGGTGCCGATCTCCAACTTTGTCACCTTCGAGCCGGTTGAACGGACGGGCACGATCACACGTGTCGATGAAAAGCGCGTCGTGACGATAGAGGCAAATGTCGCACCCGGTTTGTTGGTCAACGATCAGGTGACGGCTTTGCAACAAGCTCTGGACGCCGCGGATTTGCCCGACGGGGTCAGCTATAGCTTTGCCGGCGAGGCGCAGGACCAGACCGAAGCGATGGTGTTCCTCGTTGGTGCCTTCGTGTCCGCGATTGTCTTGATGCTGGTGATCCTCGTTCTTCAGTTCAACAGCTTCTACCAAGCCTTCGTCGTGATGAGCGCGATCATCTTCTCGGTCGCGGGTGTTCTGCTTGGCTTGATCGTCACGGGGCGCCCCTTTGGCGTTGTGATGGGGGGCATCGGGATTATCGCGTTGGCGGGCATCGTGGTGAACAACAACATTGTTCTGATTGATACCTACAATGATCTACGATCCTCTGGCATGCACCCGCGCGAGGCCGCCTTGCGCACAGGCGCACAACGTTTGCGGCCTGTTCTTCTGACATCGATTACCACGGCGCTTGGCCTGATGCCGATGGTGCTGGGGGCCAACCTGAATTTCTTCACGCGCGAAATCGTCTTTGGCGCGCCATCGACCCAATACTGGACCGAACTGTCGAGCGCGATTGTAGGGGGGCTGGTTGTCGCGACACTTCTGACCCTCATCCTGACACCTGCCATGCTGATGTTTGGACAAAAGCGAAGCCTGCAAGGGGACGAGGCGATGCCAGCGGAACGACCGAGGAGAGCATGGTTGTCGAGCTTATTCAGACGTAAACGTGCAGACCCTCAACGCTGACCGGGCATATGGTTGACGTCCTTCGATTGGAAACTCCGCGAGATGGCGGCGCAAAATGCCGTTCACAGGGGCAATACGCGTTTCTATACCTCTGAAAAAAGCCCTTTTCCGAACCAAATAAGAAGAAGGGCCCCGGCAATCCATGGACCAAACGCGAGGCGCTCTTGGCGCCCGTGGCCCGAGAGCACTGCGTACCCAAGGGCACCCAGAGCCGACAGGAGCACGACCCAAGGCAAGGCGAAAACCCCAACCCATGCTCCCGCTGCCGACAGCAGCTTGGCATCGCCCAAGCCCAACCCTTCCTGCCCACGGCTGCGGAAATAGACCGCTCCGATCAGCCAGAATACCACATATCCAATGATAGCGCCCCAGATCGCCTCCGTCGGGAGGGCACGCTGCGCGAGGGCATTCGTGGCTAGTCCGACGCAGATCAGCGGAAGCGTATAGCGATCCGGCAGGCGGTGTTGGCGCAGATCAATACGAACAAGCTGACCCAAAATCGGAATCAGAATGATCGAGGATAAGATGAACAGAGGCATTCACGTATAAAACACGGCAAGCATCAAAAACGCCAGTGTGCCTAGGTTCCATCTAAATGAGATATTCTATCATAAACTATGAAACTTTCTCGGCGGCAGCTCGTGTCTCATTCAATGCGGGTAGTGAATAGAATTTTTTCAGCACTCGCAGGGCGATCCGATGACCATTGGTCTCGGCACATAAAATAAGCCAACTTGGGAGTGAAAAATGAAATTTACCATTCGTACCTTGTTGCAGGGAAGCTGCGCTACAGCGCTTTGCCTGACAGCAAGCATTGCAACTGCATCATCGCACCGTGAGGCGCCGGGCATTACCGAGCAGCCAAAGATCGACGCGACAGATTTCTACATGTTCAAAAGCTACGAGGCAAACCGCGGCGACTACGTGACCCTCATTGCAAATTACCAGCCTTTGCAGGCCCCCTATGGTGGACCCAACTATTTCACCATGGACCCTGATGCGATCTATGAGATCCATGTCAGCAATGACGCCGATGCCGAAGAAGAGATCACCTTTCAGTTCCAATTCGACAATAATCTGAAAGACGGCACTGGTATCCAGCTGGACATCGGCGGCGAGAAAGTGGGCATTCCGCTGCGCGCTGCAGGCCAGATCACAGCCAGCAGCCCGACTGCCGCTCTGGGTGAAACCGAAAGCTATAGCGTGACCATGATCACGGGGGACCGTCGCAGCGGCAAAAGAACGTCTCTTTCACATGGCGGCGGCACGACCTTTACCAAGCCGCTCGACAACGTTGGCAACAAGACCCTGCCTGACTATGCCGAATACGCGAATGCCTATATCTATGACGATGTAAAAATTCCGGGCTGCGGAACGGGCCGGGTTTTTGCTGGCCAGCGCGCAGAGGCCTTCGCGGTGAACCTTGGCGAAATCTTTGATCTGGTGAACCTCGTTCCAGTGCAGGGACCAGATAACCCGATGTGGTCCCAGTACAACGATCCCAATTTCAACGCGAACGGGATCGTGCAGGACCGCGCCAATGACGACTTGATTGGTAAAGCCAACGTCACAACGCTGGCTTTGGAAATTCCAATCTCCTGTCTGACCCAAGGGGATGAGCCGGTCATCGGGGCATGGACGACTGCCAGCCTGCCACAAGGCGAGTTGGAAGACCCGTCGCCCACCTACGAGAAGACCTCGATTTATGGTGGCGCTTGGGTACAGCAGTCGCGCTTGTCCAACCCGCTGGTCAACGAGGTGGTCATCGGCCTTTCCGACAAGGATCTGTTTAACGCAGCAGAGCCTACAATTGACGAGGCACTGGCTGTCTATGTGACCAATCCGACCCTGCCAGCGCTACTGGATATCCTGTTCCGCGATGCGTTGGGTGCATCGGGCAATATCGCTCCGTCGAACTTCCCCCGGAACGACCTAGTTACCGCGTTCCTCAGCGGTTTTCAGGGCGTAAACCAGCCTGCTGGCTTCGACACGAAGACAGACCTGTCTGAAATGCTGCGCTTGAATACAGCGTTCCCGGCGACACCCGCGTCCGAGCAGCATACCTTTGGCCTTTTGGCTGAAGACCTCGCGGGCTTTCCCAACGGTCGCCGTCCGGCGGATGACACTGTCGATCTTGCGCTGCGCGTGATGATGGGCCGGTTGTGCCATGACGTGCCTCTCGGGCAAGAGCTTAGCGGAGACCCAAGTGCCGAAGACAATGTAAATTTGGGTCTTTGCGGCAAAGGCGATCCCAACGATACCGCGCCTGCGGGCCTAGTGCCGTTGACCGATGGGGCACCTTTGCGCGCCACCGAGTTGCAAACCGTGTTCCCCTACTTGAACACACCGATTGCTGGCTCGCCGAACAACTAAACCCATAGAATAGGAGAATTCCGATGTTGAAGAGTATCTCAGTTCTTGTGGTTGTGGCCGGCGTTCTAGTCGCTTGTGGTAGCAGCGGCGGACTAAACGGCATTTCCAAATTGGGGGCCGATTTTGTGCGCGCCTTCAACCAGGATCGCAATGCCCAGCCGATCTCCCTCGCGGGGGTCACATTGCCACGGTTCCCGACGAGCGAACCTTTCAACCCCTAGGTTGATTGGCTCCTTTTCGGGGGTGTGAGAATATGAAAGAGGCGCGGCCGCTCCAAAGAGTGGCCGCGTTTCGCATTTTACCCTTAAGGACGGAAGGGCTTTGGGGCAGGCAAGCTCCCCTTCGATCCCAGATGCTCCGAAAAGCTGCGCTCGATCGCATAGGTGTCTTTTCGCCCCAGCTTGTCTTCGCGCAGCAGCCGAGACGTCAGAATAACCGTCGTGCCGTCCACTTCTGCGCGGCTTTCCACATCATAGACGTCTGACGTAAAACCAATGCCGTTCAGCGCGACAATGCCAGCGTCGTTCACGTCCCCGCGCGTGAGGAAACCGTTTTGTTCGCGCCGCTTGACCAGTTGCCTTGCGGCGGTTGGGGATCCCAGCACTGCCGCGATGACCGCTTCACTTGCGGTGTTGATGTTCACATCTCCGGGTTGCGGTAGCAGGCTGACGTGGGGGGCAAGTATCGCACGTGTCTGCGCGTCCAAAAGCTCGACCTCGGACAACGCGCGTATGGGGCCGCGGCGGGAAATTCGGTCGTTGATGTCCAAGGCCACGCTGTCGGGCAGGTCCAGAGATTTGACCAGCCGCGCAAGGATCTGCTGTTGCGAGAGACGCCCCGCTGCAAGCCCGTTCAAATCAAACCGCGCTTGGGCATCTGATACGCTGATCGCAAAGCTACCCGTCTCTAGTTGCACTTCTTCTTGTGCTGCCAACGCCCATGGTTCGGCCATATGGTCCGTCTCGGGTGCGACGTCCATATCCCGGCGTAGCGCCACGATAATCGAGGTCTCCGCGCCCAAGGCCAGCGCCTCGGCCTGGGTCGCTGCGGCTGCTCGCTGGGTGCGTTCCATCAGGGATTCTTGCGAGGTGAACATCAAGACAACGATCGCAGACCCCAAAGCGAGCGCCACCAACACGTTGATCAACACGACGCCGGCGTCCGGATATCGTATACCGGCGCGGCTCATCGGGGCGCAGGGCGGGTCAAAGGCGAAAGCCGCCTCAGACTGCCAATTCCATCAATGTCCACGCGCATGTCCACGGCCAGCGCTTCGCTCTCGCTGTCGGGGAGGGGCCACGCCGAATGCCAGTTACGATCCCTATCAAGCACGCGAAACGTCAGCGCGCTGACATCCAGTATCAAGGATTGCCGCAACAGATCATCCGCGTTTCGGGGGCCTATCTCGCGGCTAAGCGTATTTGCATCGTGCAGATACTGGCGTCTGGTCTGGCCATCATGTCCGAGAGTGGACAGGACCCCATCCCGAAGCGTCATCGTACCGGGGTCCGCCTGCACGATATCGCGCCCGAAGACCAGCAACGCCCGATCCAATTGCGCCAGATGCTCGAGCCGGCCATCGGTGCGTTCGCGGACGCGCAAGATCGTGTCCAGCGTGGTAAACGAGGCAATACCCACCAAAGCGAAAAGACTAAGAGCGACCAGCATCTCGATCAGGGTCACGCCAGCCTCTTGGTCGCGGATAAGGGTCATGCGCCGGTAGAGCCGATCAGGTTATTCGCGCCGGTTGTCACGCTCAGGATAGCCAGCCCGCGTGCGCATTGTCCGTCCTTTTGGAAACGGTAGGGGCCGACGACCCCGTCGAAACCGGCGTCGCGCAGCAACCCTTTGCGGTTCTGCTGGCCGATGCGACCAAGAATGCGCGCCATTTCGACGGCATCAAAGGCCAACCCGCCAAGCACACCCGCCTCGGTTTCACTGAACGCGGTAAAGGCCGTAGCAAAGGCTTCGAAACGAACAGGGTCGGGTGCGGCAAACCAACCATCCTGCAATGCGTCGATCCGGTAAGGCGTGATCGATGCCCATTGTTCCGAGCCAAGCAGCTGCACCCCCGCGCCCTTGATCGCCGCGGCCTGTTCTTCAAAGGGACCACCCACCACGGGCAGATAAACCGCATCTGGCAGCGCACCGCCGTTCGCGGCCCGGATCTTGTCGATCAGGCCAGCGGCGGATGCGGCAACAATCGCTGGCGGAGCGGTACCCCCTGTCGCCGCGACGACGGATTGCGCTGCCTGCGCGGACAAGGCACCAAATGGCCCCGGAGGAACAACAGTAACAACGTTGCGCTTGCCGCGGGTTGCCGCGAAGCCGAGGATCGACTTCGCTGATTGCTGCGGCGTGATGCCGAATACAAACAGGTTATCTCCGGCGATGGAGCTGTCGTTCGACAGTGAAACAACGGGCGTACCGCGCCCGACAGCTTCGGCGACCGCGCGGCTCTGGCCGGAGAAAAGCGGACCAAGTAACATCTTCGCCCCGCCGTCCATCGCTTTTTGCGCGGCAGCAACGGCTGTTTCGGGGCTATCGCCAGCATCGACCACCTCGACCTCGGCTCCTGGCCCGGTCGCGTTGCCGCCAAGGCTTGCGGCTGCCAGCATGATCTGTCCTAATGACGCACGCGGGCCGGTAAGCGGGGCCAGCAAAACGGCCTGTCCTACCGCATTTTCAGGCGGCAGTTCAGTGTCACCTGTCAAAGACAACCCGCCGCAGCCCGATAAACCAATGAGCGCCGATGACCCACCAAGACCCAACAATACCCGCCGCCGCGACAGAGGGGAAAAGGCACCGGAAGCCACGGTTTCGATGGATTCTATCGGCTGTGCTTTTGGCATCTTTTGCATTCCTCGTTTACGTGACGACATTGATTGTCACCCTCCCGGCATCGGCCTTGCGCCGTATTGCCGTCATCCCTGCTCCGATTACTGACCTGTATGGCGGCCTGTGGGAAGGGCGTGCTGTGTTGGACGGTGGATATTCGCTGGATTGGGACCTGCGTGGCTGGCCTTTGTTCGCTGCTCGCGGGGTCGCGGACTGGACCTTGCAAGGGCCCGACACCCAATTGACAGGCGTTGCGACCTTTACCCCAGCATCCATGAGCGCGACGGACATTGTGGGGCGTATCGGGCCCGGTTTGGTCGACCTGATCCCCGGGGCCGCATTGAAAAACTGCACGTCGCAGGCCGTCGTCGATGTGCAACGGCTGAGCTGGCGCAAGGGGGCCGCTGCTGCTGCGGGCGCGGTTCTGATCAGCGAAGGGCGGTGCAAAGATCTATTGGGGCGCGACACAACAGTGCCACAGATGACGTTGGACCTGACAACCCAAGGCCGCGACGCCATAGCAATATTGACGGACCGTGACAGCACGCTGGCCAAGGTCACGGTGACAGGGGAACGGCGGCTGATCGCGCGTATCGAGCCCGAAGGCGCCGTGCTTGTGCCGGGCATGCCGACGAGCGGGCCGATGATCATAGAAATGCCATTCTAATTCACCAGATTGTTGAGGTTAACGATCGGCAGCAGGATCGAGAGCACCAAAAGCATCACGATCCCACCCATGATCAGCAGTACGGCCGGTTCGACCAGTGCCACCAATGCGGCTACCAATGCATTCAGATCACGCTCCTGATCGTCGGCTGCGCGGGTCAGCGTTGTCCCCAGCACGCCCCCCGCTTCGCCACTTGCGATCATCGCGATCAGCATCGGGGGGAAGACTTTGGCATCGTCCAGCGCCCGTGAAAGCGCCGTCCCTTCGCGTACGCGTGCCGTGGCTTGGGCGACTTTTTCGCGGACGTGCAAATTTGGCACGGTCTGCGTAGCAGCGGTCAAGGCATCTACAAGCGGCACGCGGCTGACGGTCAAGGTTGCCAAGGTACCCGCGAACTGCACCGAGTTTGTCTTGAGAGAGAACCCCCGCGTCAGCACCGAACGCGATAGAAATCGATGCCAACGCAGCCGCATCGCCGGTTGCCGCAGCAGGCTGGCCCCGCCAAGGATAACGACAGCGAGCACGCCGAGCATTGCAATACCCCACGCATTGATAAAATCACTTACCGTAATCAACGAACGGGTCAGGAACGGCAGCTCCGCCCCGCGAGAGGTGAAAACGCGCACGATGTCAGGCACCACAAAGGTCAACAGTGCTACGATTACCGCAAGCGAAACGACGGCAAGGATTGCGGGATACAACAACGCAAGCTGCACCGTCTGCCGGTTCTTTGCGCGGGTTTCCACAAAGCCGGACAGATGTTCCATCACTTGGCCAAGCTGCCCCGAGGTTTCCCCCGCAGCGACCGACGCACGGTAAAAGTCGCCGAACACCTGAGGATACTCGCCGAGCGCCTGCGCAAAGCTGCGCCCGTCAAGCACTGAGGCGCGCAGGTTCAACAACAGTGATGTAACAGCGGGCTTATTCTGCTGGTCTGCCACTGTCTTGAGCGCTTGCTCCACACCGATCCCCGAACCGATCAGCGTGGCAAGCTGTCGGGTCAGTAGGGTCAGCGCGCGGCGCGAAATCTTGGCCCTGCCAAAGCCCGCCCCCTTCGTCGATCTCCCCTTTTTTGCGACGGTTGGTTCAACCGACAGCGGCGCGAGGTTGCGCTGGCGCAGACTGCTGCGCGCGGCGGCGGCACTTGCGGCCTCTATGATCCCCTTGGTCGACTTGCCCGCGGGCGTCATCGCTTCATAGGCATAGGCTGGCATTATTCATCCTCTTGTGATGCGGCAAGCGATATGCTGGGTTGCGGTGGGGCACCGTCGTGGATGGCGCGCGCGACTTCCTGTGCAGTGGTGAGGCCCAAACGCATCTTGGCGATGCCGTCGTCCAGAATGCTCGGGCCGCGATCCCGCGCCGCGGCGATCAGCTCGGCTTCGGATTGCCCTTCGTGCATTTTGCGTTCAAGCGCGCCGTCGACCTCGATAATTTCATACAGCGGCAGACGTCCGCGAAAGCCGCTGGCTTGACAGGTATCGCAGCCAAGCCCCTTCTTCACGATCTCTCCGGGCTTAATCTTTTGCCCCAAGAGATCGCTTTCCGCCTGCGTGACCTCGTGGTCGCCCAGACAGTCGGTGCAATTACGCCGCACCAGCCGCTGTGCGATCAGCCCGCGCAGCATAGGGGCCAGCAAAAATCGTTCGACACCCATTTCGACCAGTCGAGACACAGCACCGATGGCCGTGTTGGTGTGCAAGGTCGAGATGACCAGATGCCCGGTCATGGCGGATTCCACGGCGATCTGTGCCGTCTCGCGGTCCCGGATCTCGCCGACCATAATCACATCCGGATCTTGCCGTAGAATGGCGCGCAACCCTCTGGCAAAGCTGAGATCGGTCTTGGCGTTGACCTGCATCTGGCCAACACCGTCCATCGTATATTCGATCGGGTCCTCGACGGTCATGATGTTGCGTTGCCGGTCGTTCAGCATATCCAGACCAGCATAAAGCGTCGTGGTCTTGCCCGAACCAGTCGGGCCAGTCACCAGCACCATCCCATCGGGCAAGGACAAGATCCGTTTCAGCACCGTATTATCGCGATCCGACAGGCCAAGATGGTCGATCCCGCGCAATGTCTGCCCCCGGTCCAAAAGTCGCAGCACCACACGCTCGCCAAATTGAGAGGGGATCGTCGAGATGCGCACGTCAAGGTCATAGCCTCCGACCCGCAACGAAACACGTCCGTCCTGCGGAAGGCGTTTTTCAGCGATGTCGAGTTTGCCCATCACCTTGATCCGGCTGACAAGCAGCGGCGCGAGTGCGCGTTTCGGGCTGATTACCTCGCGTAGAATGCCGTCGACCCGAAAGCGCACCAAAAGTCGCCGCTCCTCCGTCTCGATATGCACGTCAGACGCGCCTTCCTTGACCGCCTCGAGCAGCAAGGCATTGATCAGCCGCACCACGGGCGCATCGTCATTTTGGGCCAGCAGATCGTCGATCGAAGCGGCCGTGTCCGCTAATGAGACCAGATCATCGTCTGCATCCGCGGCCACCTGCGCCGCCTCGGACGCGGAATCGCGGTAGATCGTGCCAAGAGCCGCTTCAAACTCGGCAGCCGATATTTCCTCGAATGTCACAGCGGTGCCAGACACGCGCTGTGCTTCGATCAGGGCTTCGAAAGAGGCATCATGGCGGTATTGGCAGCGTGGCTCCGCACGGTCTTCAGAAGCAGGT
>Ga0098060_1001107_pt1 | contig 11200 bp, 7 predicted proteins | sample 21_taG_FD_77063 | JGI IMG/M metagenome (GOLD analysis project Ga0098060, IMG submission 77063) | Marine viral communities from the Subarctic Pacific Ocean - 21_ETSP_OMZ_AT15319 metaG | ecosystem: Environmental > Aquatic > Marine > Oceanic | place: Pacific Ocean | collected 2015-01-19 | reverse complement strand
TTTGAAAGAAAGAGATGTACTAGCAGACGGCAGTTACAGTGATAGATTAGGTGCTGGATATACTGTTGAAAAAGTTATGCCATCTCCTTTTAGGTTAGAAGTTTCAGCGGATATTTGGAGTTCAAACACGGACCAAAAATTACAAATAATGGAACAAATACTTTATTTGTTTAATCCAGACTTTGAAATACAAAAATCTGACAACTATATTGACTGGACAAGTTTAAGTTATGTTGAATTAACAAATGTAACGTTTAGTTCGAGAACAATACCAGTGGGTGCAGATTCAGAAATAGATGTTGCAACATTACAATTTTCTATGCCTATCTGGTTGTCACCACCAGTGAAAGTTAAAAAGTTAGGTGTTGTACAAAAAATTATAATGAGCATATACGACGATGACGGTGGTATAGCAAAAGGATTAATAGACGGAGAATTAACATCAAGAAGTTTCATAACGCCAAACAATTTTGGATTATTAGTAACAGGAAATCAGTTGAGATTGTTGGGTAGCACAGGTGTTAATGTTAAGTCAGGAGGTGACGGATTCCACACAGGTGCCCATGCACCAACCAATTTAGATCCGTTTGAAACATTTGGACCAGCAGTTAACTGGAAAACACTATTGGAACAGTACGGAAAAGTTGTAAGTGGCACATCACAGATAAGATTAACACAGCCAAACGGCAACGAAATTATAGGAACTATTGCAACAACTACACTGGACGATACAATATTATTATACAATCCAGATTCGGATACAATACCAAGCAACACACTAACAGCAGTTAAGAAAATTATTAATCCTGCAACTTTTGATCCAGGCACACCAGCAAACGGTGACAGATATTTGGTTATAAATGATGTGGGAGATTCAACAGCAACTATGCAAAGTGCAACTTGGGGTACACTTGTAGCAAGTGTTGGCGATATCATAGAGTACAACAGTGCAACAGGTAAATGGAACATAGCCTTTGATGCTTCGGATCCGGACTCAACACAACATTATGTTACTAACTTGAACACAGGTATACAGTACAGATGGGACGGAACTGAATGGAAGAAGTCTTATGAAGGAATATATGCCGCTGGTAAATGGAGCATAGTGCTAGACGGTGGAGCAGATCCAGGGTATAATTCAAGCCTTGACGCAACTACTCCTTAATTGTTATAATAATACATGGAAAAAAATATAGTATGTTCTGGTGCATTATTTTATTCAACCAGCACTAAACGTTTCTTATTCTTGCAAAGAACTGACAAAAAAACACAAGGTATGTGGGGTTTGGTTGGCGGACAGGCAAAATATACTGAGTCAGCATTTGAAGGATTAAAAAGAGAAATTACAGAAGAAATAGGTAGTATGCCCAAGTTTAAAAAAGTTATTCCTTTAGAAATGTTTACATCAAACGATCAGAAGTTTTTCTTTCACACATATTTGATTGCTATCGAATCAGAATTTATTCCAAAATTAAACGGAGAACATTCAGGATACTGTTGGACTGCGTTTGAATGTTGGCCCAAGAATTTGCACATGGGTCTAAAAAATACTTTGAATAATAAAAGTATAAAAGGAAAATTACAAACTATTTTAGATCTTATAGTTTAACCAACACTTACTTTTAAGTCAGTACCATCTCTCCAAAGTTGTCCTGCAACTCCTGGATCACTAGTAGGTAAGTTTGTCATTTTAACAACAGCATTTGAAAGTGTTTTTGAACCTGTAATTGTTTGGTCTGCTGATACAGTTAAGTTTACTGCAACTGCACCGCCCGCCGCTCTCAACAAGTCAACCCTATATGCACTAACAGATGTTGAACCACCTGATGTACTTGCGGCATTTACAACTGTGCTTGTACCGTTAAATGATGCTGTGAATGTTAATTGATCAGTGCCTTTAGATGACACTGTTGGACCAGCACTTATAAAAGCATCTTGTGTACTGCCGTCAGCACCCACACCGCTTACCACAGTTACCTCTGATATACTAGCACAGGCTTCTGATGAGTTGTAACCAGTAACAATGTAAAAGGCACCTGTCGCTGTGTCTGATGTAAATGTGTCTAATTGTGTTGCTGTCGAACTGACTGTTTTGGTTGCTATGGTTGCCACATTGTCACCATCACTTGCTGATTCTGAATCTGATAATAATATTTTGTAACCTGTAATTCTACACTGTGCTGACAGTCCTTTTAGTCTTACATTGCCACCTGATATATCCGCCGACAGTGTTGTTAATGCTGTACCACTGTATGTTTGTACATCACCATATGGTGTTAGGTAAGCATTGGTTCCATCGTGTACAAGTAATGCTTCGATATTTTGTAGTTTGTTGTTTGCTGAATCATTCAAACTTAAGAAATATTTTGCTCCTCTGTATGAAGATGCACTCCAAGAGTCAATAACAGATGCACCAGCATCTTCTCTTTTTATATGAACCCTCCAAGCACTTACTGATGTGCTACCGCCACTTGAGGAAGCGGCCTTAAGTGCTATTGTTCCTGAACTATTTGTTGCTGTAAAAGTCAATTGATCGGTACCTTTAGAACTTATTCCGTGTGCAGAAACATACGCATTAGAACTGTCCGATAACAGCATAACTTCATGTACAGAAGCCGTCGCTTCTGATGAGTTGTGTCCTGTGACAACGTAAAATGCTCCAGTGTGGTCACTAGTCGACCATGAGTCAATTGTGGTTGCCGATGAACTTACTGTTGTTGAAGCAAGTGTTCTGTGTATATCTGCTGTACTACCATCATATGTTGTGCTCATTGAATCTGCCAATAGTACTCTGTGTCCTATTATTGCCCAGTTGGCCGATGAAGCACCCACTAATAATCTTACGTTTCCGCCACTTATGTCTGTTGTAAGTGTAAAGATTGCATCAGTTCCTGCTGTACACGTTGTACCATAATTACTGATAAATGATGAAGTTCCATCATGTACAACTATTGCTTCTTGCACACAAGTTACTCCAGTATCTGAATTTTTTCCAGTGATGATATATTTTGCACCTCTGTTGCTACCAGAAGACCATGAGTCTAGCACTTCGGTTGCTGTGTCTACATCGCTGTTGTAAAAAGTTTTTACAGCATCTGATACTGCTAATGCAGTACTACCACCAAGTGATAATCTATAATAAGACATACTGTTAAGTGCAGAATTACCTTGTCCTCTTAATCTTACAGTACTACTAGCAACGTCTGTGGTTACAGTTGGGTAACTGTTTGATTCATCTGATTTTATAATGTGTGTTTGGTTCATGTAAGAATATGTACCGTCGTGTGTAACATTGTATTTTGCCATCATTACATCACTGTTGGTTTCATCTCTGATCACAGTAAAATACACAGCAGAGTTAACGCCTGTTGCTGAAAATGTATCTAAATTTTTAGTTGCACTGTTGTTGATAGAAGTTGAAAATCCTGTGTCCACATATGAATTAAAGTTTGTTTGTCCGTTGGTTGCGTCTGCCTGTGAGAAAATTCCTATGTTTCCTGATGTGGTGTCTGTTGTGTTGTCACCCAACGGCCATCTATACCAACTCACACTGTTGATGTTTGATGAACCTGTACCTCTAACTCTCACTTTACCGCTGTCAATATCTGCTGTAATGGCCATATAATCGTGTCCATCTTTTGATTCAGTTGTGTGTGTTGTTGAAACAAAAGCATCTGAGTCATTGTGTACCACACTGTATTTTTGTGTTGAAACCACATTGTTGTTTGATTCGTCCATTGTAACTGCAAAGTATAAAGCAGAATCATATGCTGTTGTTGTAAATGTATCCAAGTTTTTAGCATTTTGTCCTATACCAATTACTGATTCTCCACTGTCTGATACTGCACTTGATGAAGAAGCACCAAGTTCTGCCCAACCACCTGCTGTGGTATAACCCTCAATCTTGTCAGTGGATGAGTTGTAACGTAATAAACCTGTTACACCCGAAGGTCTTTGTGCTGTTGTACCGTTGGGTAATCTAATAGCAGTGGTGGCATTGTTAACATCAAATGCTAATGCTGAACTGTAAGTAGCAACAGTTTCTCCGTCTATCTGTACTGTGACTGTTCCTGTGCCTGAATCGGCAACTGCTACACTGGAGTTACCTTGTGCTATGGATGTTGTAGATACAGTTCCAAAAGATAAGTTTCCTGAACCATCAGTTTGTAAGAATTGACTTGCACTACCATCTGCCGCTGGCAGTTTGTACTGTCCGTTTATATCTACTTTACCTGAACCTTTGGGTGCTAATTTAAGATCAATGTTTGTAGAATCACCTGTTGCCGCAACTTGTACTGCTTGGTCAGCCGCACCACCTACGGTTTTAACCGAGTTGGTTGAAGATGTACTAAGGTCAAGTACCGACTTGCCATTGACTTTGATAGTCCTTGCCTGGTTGTCTAGTTGGTAACTACGTGTTCGTCTTGTCATTATACTATGTTAATCTCCGATGTTTCTATTTCTGCTACCCAACGAATGGTTTTGCCAGCCGCTCCTGTAACAAATATTCCTATTGCATTGTTGGTGTTGTCTGCTCGAGCATCCACTTGCCAACTATTATCATCTCTTGCTACAACAACTTCGTAAACGTTACCTACATCAGCCACTGTGCCTGAGTAACTATCACCTACTGCTTTTAATTCCCATGCCGCTGATTCACCGGTTGCATCAGTTCTACGTGCTACAACCTGTACTGAATAATTTATTGTTGTGTTTGCTCCTACGGCTATACGTGAATTTGTTACACCACCTACAAATATTTCTGTTTCAACAGCATTTGTTGTAGTTCCCCAAAGCAAATAGTTTTTAGCCACATAAGAACCTGTGCTGTCTTTTGCTTGTAGACTGTGTGTGTTTCCTTGAATAATGTCCACAGATTTATCAACTTGTACACCAGTACTAATTGTTTTGATTTTTTCTGTGCCATAATGATATAATTTTGCCTCACCTGTTGAACCATCTGCTTTAAAGTAGTTTGCTGTACCACCACTACTATCATCAGAAATAATTGTTACATCTGAATTGTCGGCATAAGTTCTGATGTTTATACTACCAGTTGTTTCGTTGATGTTTAGGTTACTACCTGTATGTTTTATATTTGCGTCGGCGTCAGTACCTAATTTAAGTTCAAGACCATCATCTAGTTGTACATCATATGAGAATTTTGTAAGACCAGTTCCTGTGTCTTGATAGTAAGATAATTCTTTTGCAACTGACATTCTTGCAACATAAACTTCATTGTTAGCAGGTGAACCTGCCATTCTTAATCTTGCTCTTCCGCCTGATACGTCTGCTGTAAAGTTTGCTAGATCATATGTGCCTGTCTTAACACTTGTTTGCGACATGGTTGCACCATTTTTTGCAGAGTTTACGTTTAATGTTATTTCTGCATTTTGATATTCTGTGTTGTCACTATTAGCAACAGATATAAAATATTTTGCAGAAACATTTTTGTAAACATCAAAATCATCAATTGTTGCCACTGCCGAGTCAACATCTTTAATTTTTTTGTATGTTACATTATCAAAAGTTCCAATTTTTGTTTTAGATCCTAAATCAACTCTGTATAATAATGCTGTTGCTGTGGTACCCATTGTGGTTGCACCAAATAAAGTAAGGGTTGATCCTGATATTGTGGAAGTGAAAGTAATTGGCGAAGTTGTTCTTGAACTTACTGTTCCGTATGTGTTCATGAACACGTTAGTACCATTGTGTACCAAACTTAATTCTTGTATAGAATAATCACCTTGCGTTGAGTCTTTTGTTATCACAACATATTTGGCAGATTGTATATCTGTTTTTGTAAAATAATCAAGTTCGGTTGCTGATGATGAAATAGTGTTTGTTGTTTTAATAATTTTAGTGTTGGTGTTTCCCACGCTTTCATGGTGATCACCCAATGCAGTTCTCTGCATTCTTAATGTTACATTTGAAGATGTATTAGTTGCGGCAGATAGTTGTAAATTGTTTCCTGATATTGCCGCAGTAAAATCTACAATTCTAGTAGAATCTTCATTAACATCATATACTGCTATGTAAGGTGTTGAATCATCATGTACAACAGAAACTTTTAAGTGTCCTGTAAAACTATTTCCTATGTCTTCTATGGATATATCGTATATTGCACCTCTGTATTCTGTCAAATCAAATTGATCTACAACTGCTGACGTTGTGTCTAGTGCATAGTAATTAATTTCTTCTACTGCTGTGTTGGTTCCACCGCCGCCACCTGTAGAATCTGCAAATGATAAATTTCCTGATCCGTCTGTTGTTATAACCTGTCCGTTGTTACCGTCTGCACTTGGATAACTTAAACTTGATGCTGTTAATGTTCCTGCAACAGATAGGTTTGTTCCGTTTAGTAATTGTAATGAATCTGATCTTAATCTAGCAGTAATGACATTCGAACCTGCTTTTTTATTTGCAAACTCTATTAGTCCGTCTTCTGTACCATCACTGGCGTCTTGAATCTTACCTGTAATTTTTCCGTAAACAATTTCTTGATCAGCATCGTTCTCACCTTTGAATTTGATCTGTCCTAGATAGTCTGAATCAGCCGGACTTGCACTGTTTCTTTTTAGTGTTATTACTGGTCCTGCGGATGAACTATTTTCTGTTGTGGTGATTAAAAGTGAATCATCGGTTGATGTGTTTGTGATACCGATTGAATCTAACCCCGTCAGTCCTGACGCTGTTATTGTTCCGTTTACGTGTAATGGTGTTGCTGGTTCTGAAGTACCAATTCCTACTCGTGAGTTTGTTACATCCAAGTATAACAAGTTTGTTTCAAATGCAAGGTCAGTTCCATTCCTTGTCAGATTGGACTTTAGTACCGACCCTGATATACGACCTATGGCCATATTAGGTACCTCTCTATAATAATGTTAGTGTAGCATATGCCACACACAGCCTCGTTTCATTGCCGGCTGACAGCAGTACTAGTATTTATACCGCCACAAAAAAAGGGCGAACAAAGCCGCCCTTTAATTCTATTAAAAAGTAATTCTATTTATTAGTGACTTGTTCTTACTGCCGCTAATACTGAACCTGTACCTGTTGTAGTTTTGCTTGTAAGAGCTCTACCAATCACGTTGAATGCTGTACATTCTGATTTTTGAGCCGCTTTTGCATAACCTGGTACTGATGCAGAAATAAGTCTGTCACCTTTGCTTACTGTACCAATAACTTTTACGTCTACTCTTCCTGTCATTGCTACGTATGGGTGTGTGTTATCATCACCTGCCGCACCGTTCATCATGAAAGCCGCTTGGTCTTTGCTAGAAACAACACCAAACACTTCGTCTGATCCTTCTTCGTTTACTTTGCAAATTTCTTCTGCTCCGCCTAATGCTACGACTGTTCCTGGTGTCAATGCTTCATTTGATGCAAATCTTTCTGCAACGTCTGAATATTGTGCCGCTGTTGCTGTACCTGTTAAGTTAGCAACTAGTGTTCCAACTGATACTGTAATACCGCCTGATTTATCAGCCGCTGTTGCAGTTGTTAAACCCATTGCAAATGTATCTGTTGATTCATCCCAAATGATTGCCGCGTTGTTACCAGTTGAACCTCTTTCAATGATAAGTCCAGCGTCATTTGATGATGCTGATATACCTGTGTTAAGTTCAATCAAGTTGTCTGCGATTGTTGTGTTATTCGAGTTAACAGTAGTTGTTGTACCGTTTACTGTCAACTGTCCTGTTACAACCACGTTACCAGCAAAAGTTGCCGATGTATCATTGATTGTTACTTCTGTGTTCCCGTCACAAGCCATTGTGATTGCGCCTGTACCCGAGTCAGTAACTGTGATGTTTGTGTTTGCTTGTGAAATACTGTTTTGTGATAAACCTGCTAGTGAATCATCTACATATTTCTTGTTGGCTAACTGACCGTCAGCACTTGGTGCCGCGGTTGATGTGCCTGTAATAGTATTTGCACTTGCTGATATTACTATATCACCAACTGATATACCATTATGTACTCTAAAGTTTCTTGTTGTCATAGTTCCATATATCCCGTATGTTTGTTATTATAAATGTTAAAGGAATTTTTGTCGTAAAAAAAACGCTCTAACAGTAGTATTTACCGTTAGAGCGTCTAAAATTATCGTTAAGGTTATATTCTATATCAGCCTATTAAATTGCCGCTAATGAATATTGTACTTTCGCCGCTGTTACGCCACCTGTACTAGTTGCTTTAACTTCTACTGTACCACTGTTGTAGTTACATGTAATTGCCGCTAAATCACTTGATCCAGAGTTCGTAATACCGTACACTGTAATGAATGCAGTTGTACCGTTGTGTACAATAGTACCTTTCATTGCCGCGTATTCTGTGTTTGCTGTATCTGTTAACTGAATGAATACCTCAGCACTTCTGTAAGTAGCACCGTTGAATGTCATAATGTTAGTTGCAGTTGATGTAAAGTTAACTGAACTTGTCTCAGATCTAGCAATACCACCTGTTGCTAACGCAGTGTTGTCAGCACCTGTGATTGCAAATATTCTTGCCGCACTGTGTGGAGCAGAAGTAAATGTAATGTTAGTGCCTGATACTGTGTAGTTTTCAGTTGGTTCTTGGTATACGTTGTCTATGTAAACAAATACGTTGTTCACGTTTTCTGGAGCCGATCCAAAGAAACCTGAGAACGTTGTTGTTGATCCATCACCAGTTGCTGAAACTTTAGAGAAAGTAGGAGCCGATCCTGCAATCGCAAAGTTAACAAATGTTGATCCATCTTGACAACCTTCGTATTGACCTGTTTGTGAGTTAAATCTAATGATTCCTGAAGCCGCACTTGGTCTTGCCGCTGTGTTACCACTTGGCATTCTAAATGCACTTGTACTACCTGATCCATCTAGTGGATAAGTTGGTGAACTTGTGTGGATACCAATTGCGTTTGCACTGCCATCTAAAAAGAAAGCGTGTGTTTGTGCCGCTGATTCCATTCTAAAGTCAACATCGTTTGCTGATGCATCGTTAAATGTAACTGCTCTAGCAAAGTTGGCGCCACCTGTGATAGTTGCGTTTAAGTTTGCGTAAGAGTCAATTGTAACGTTACCTGCAGTTGTACCATCCTCTGCCGCTGTAATCGCCGCCGCAAATTCATCTGCTGATTCATCCCAAATAAATGATACGTTTGCTAATGAACCTCTGTTCATAAACAAACCTTGGTCAAAAGCGTTTGCGTCACCACCTGAGTTGTTTTTTGCTAATTGAATCAATGGATCTTCAATAGTTAATGTTGTACTGTCAATTGTTGTTGTAGTACCGTTAACTGTTAAGTTTCCTGTTACTGTTAAGTTTGATGTGATACCTTTGCCTGTGTCAAATGCTAAACCACTTGATGTGACTGACATGATTTGGTTTCCTGCGATATCAAATCTAATTATATCTTCATCTGAACTTTCTTCAACTTGGATTTTTGTATCTTCGTCAGCATCTTGAATCGCTGAACCTGATGCCAAGTTTTTGTAAGCACCACCGGCATAACCTTCGATTGTTCCAATCGTTGTATTATATCTGATATCACCGTTTGCTGGTGAACCCGGTCTTTGCCCTGTTGTTCCTGATGGTAGTCTTAGTGAGTCTGTTGCAGATATGTGTAGTGTTGTTCCCGGCGAAGCCGTTCCAATACCTACTCTGCTGTTAGTTACATCTAAGGCTAATAAATTTGTTTCAAATGCTAAATCTGTTCCTGATCTTGCCAGGTTGGCAGATAACATCTGTCCTGTTATTCGTCCTATTGCCATTGTGTTTTCCCCTTATCGATAATTGTTTTTTATTGCAAAACTAATGATATTTATTTGATTCTCCGTATTTGACGGTGTTAAATACCCGTAACAATATGAAAAGTGCGTATATAACAGTGGTCGGAAACCTGCCCATAAGGTTTGATTTAGAGCAGGCCCAGAAGATTGGCCCAGTCATTGCATCATCTAACTCCAACAAAAGCATCAATTTTGAATATGCCACTGTAAACAGTGAAATAAACCTACAAGATATGCTGAATTCTCCCAACTTTAATGACACAAAATTATTGGTACCTGAACCATTGTTTAAAAAATATGTGTTCTTTGATGGGGTAACTTGTTTGCCAGAATTTCCTGGATTGGTCAGTTACGATATCGATCCTACAAAATGTTCACCACAAACATTAAGTTTGATGTTGGCAGTATACAACAAACCAAAAATTGTATTCCTGTTAGGATATGACATTTCAAATCCAACAGAAATTACACGAATTAAATCTGTTGCACTGGCAAATCCTGACACAAAATTTATGTACATATGTAATCCACCTAGAACATATCAGTTGGATGATTTGTCCAATGGGTTTTGCGACACATTTATAAAATTTCAAGAGGTAATAGACAAATGGCAAAAGCAATAGTATACAAATACAGTTTGAAATTAATGTGGCCTGCCATGTGTCGTAATCGTAGTGTAGAAATTCTCAAAGAGAGACCAGACCTTGTGGATCAGATGAACAAGTTTCGACAAAAGACAGATAATGTATTAAAACTTATATGCCGTAAACATCATCAAGTGGATTCCAATCACATGATGTCAGGCATAAGATTATGGTTTGAATCAGGACAAGACTGTTATGAGTTTATAATCAAACAACCTGAATTTGATTGGGAGATAATGCCTGAACTATCTGTGATGAATGAAATCACAAGCCAATTACAATCATTTGATATAGTTTATACACCCACTGGTGTTACAATAGATTAATCAGCAAAGCCGTGCATGACAACAATTCTTGCACCTGCATGGGCACCTTCACCAAAATTAATTGTAGTGCCTGATATTGTGTAGTTTTGATCCGGTTCTTGCATAACGCCATCCACATAGACGACAATATTATTTTCATCTGTAGGTGTTGATGTCATTGTGAATTGTTGTGTCGAGCCGTCTCCTGCAAAAATATCTTTTGTGATATCTGCGGCATTGGCTTCTGTACGTAAATTTGTGTACGTTGATCCATCCTGTGATACTTCATACTGTCCTGTTTCAGTATTGAATCTAATAACACCTTCTTGTGCTGTTGGTCGTTGTGCTGTTGATCCAGTTGGAACTACAATACCCGTGTCTGCATGGAACAGATATTTTCCTGTGCCTGCTGTGTCAAATTCCATGTCAGCATTAGATGAGCCTGTGGACATTTTGTTGCCTGAGAATCCAAAGTCACCTG
>Ga0098060_1001104_pt1 | contig 11209 bp, 12 predicted proteins | sample 21_taG_FD_77063 | JGI IMG/M metagenome (GOLD analysis project Ga0098060, IMG submission 77063) | Marine viral communities from the Subarctic Pacific Ocean - 21_ETSP_OMZ_AT15319 metaG | ecosystem: Environmental > Aquatic > Marine > Oceanic | place: Pacific Ocean | collected 2015-01-19 | reverse complement strand
ATTCCCCTCCTTTTTGAATTGCCATTAGTTTACATTGTTTTAAAGTCTTAGCATGACCTAAGTATTGAAAATCAGGGTAATCAGAATTAACATAAGTAACAACTTTCCAATTAAAAGAATTGTAACCTTTTGGTAATTTAATTTTAATAAAACGAAATTTAGTATTTTCAACTTGAAATAAATAATCGTTTTTAGAATTCATACCGTTAACTTTTGATAATTTAGAAATAAATAAATTCATCGTTTTACCTTTTTGTTAAAACGGGGATTATTCCCCGTCACTTTCTAATGTTGGATTTAACTCACTAATGAAAACACGAAATGTAGTGTTATCATTGTCATCGTTTAAATCTTTTAAATAAAAAACTCGTTTTTTTTCAGATGGCTTCATCATACCAACACCCAAATATTTTTGGTCATCAGTAGTATAACCAATATTTGTTGAACAAGTTTCTTTTAAAAAAAGAATTGCTTTGTTAATAGAACTAAAACTACCTTGAACTTCACCGTTACCTTTGTAGTTTACTAAAGTATATATATTCATCGTTTTATCCTTTTGTTTAATTAAAATGGTTACAACCTATGGCAAACATAACTAATCTTTTGTTGTCATAAACAAAATCTGTTTTACAAATTCTTGGAACAGCATATTTTGTAGTAGTACCCCATTGTTTGTAACGATTAATTGTTTCAGAATAAATTTCATTAATTTTATTTTCATAATTATTGATTTCTTCTTCTGTAAGTTCTAGGCATTTGCTTGTAGCACCTAACCATTCGCCAGCATGATTAGTTTCAACACGACATTTTAATTTAGCAATACCTAATTGTTTTGCTAAATCTTTTAATTCTTTTGTATATTTGTTCATAACGATGTTATACCCTATAACAATGTTATATGTCAAATAAATAATTAAAAATAATTTTTAACCCTAAAAAACCTAGGAAATATGCCAAATTTTACTAAATTTAACCAAGCCTTTAATCCAGCCGATGTGCAGGAATTCTTTCATTATGACGAAGCGGAGGACAAGTCTATCATTTATAAAACGCAAGATGTGGAACCTATTTTAAATATGAACAAAATAGAAATGAACCACATTGATCAAAGCGGTGATATAATGAAACATGTTGCTTGTATTCCTCGCATAGTAATTGATCAATGGCGTAAAGAAGGAATTAATTTTTTTGATAAAAACGATTGGCCAAAAATAAAACAAAAATTAAACAGTAACGAATTTATGTATTTTAGAACACATCACGGAGAAATTTAATGGCATTAGATACTTTTGCAAACTTAAAAATTGCAGTAGCGAATTATCTCAATCGTGATGATCTTACTTCTCATATCCCAGACTTTATTTCTTTAGCGGAAGCTAGACACAGTAGAGATTTGCGATTACGAACAATGGAGAATGTAGCAACCGCAACGGCAACTGGCGGACAAAACTATATCTCTCTCCCTGATAACTTTTTAGAATTTAGATATGTTTGTTTAAATACAACACCAAATGTAATTTTACGTTATATGTCACCATTTGAATTAAAAAGAAATTATGGTGGACATACAAGTGGTGAACCTATTTATTATACAATAATAAAAGACAAATTATATTTTGGGCCTGCACCTGATAGTTCTTATTCAATTGAATGGGCGTATTATTCTAAACCAACAGCATTAAGTGATAGTAATACATCTAACGGTATTCTTGCAGACTATCCCGATATTTATTTATATTCAGTTTTATTAGAGTCATCACCTTTCTTGATGCAGGATGAACGACTTGGTGTATGGGCAGAATTATATAAACAAGCAGTAGCAGTAGCTAATACATCTGATGATGCAGGACGACATTCTTCAGGACCATTACAGATGACGGCTAAATCTAATCCATGATAGAATTTGGTCAGTTAATGTCTGACATGCCTTCTTTTCAAAATAGAGGAAGCATGAAAGTGGACAATGTTATTCCTTTACCAAAAGGATATAAAAGTTTTCCATCATTTAAAGAATTAACATCAACAGCTTTAACCAGTGCATGTGTAGGATTGCATACGCAATTAAGTGGCACAGGTACAACTAACTACGCTGGTGATGCAACAAAACTATATCAAATGAATAGTAGCTTAGTCTTTATTGATAAAAGTAAAGTAGGCGGTTACAATAATTCAACAACTGAAAAAAGTCGTGACTTTTGGGATTTTACTCAATTTGGAAAAAGAATAGTAGCGACTAACGGTGCTGATAATATTCAATCATTTGTCGAAGGAACATCTTCAGTTTTTGCTGATTTAGTATCACTAAAAGCTAAATATGTTGCAACAATAAGAGAGTTTGTTTTTGCTGGCTATACGACAGAAAGTGGAACAGAATATTCAAATAGGGTGAGGTGGAGTGGGATAAACGACCCAACTTCTTGGACCGCATCACAAACTACTATGTCAGACTTTCAGGATATACCTGATAGTGGTGTCATTCAAGGTATTGTAGGCGGTGAGTCTTTTGGTGTTATTTTTACAGATAAAGCAATTTATCGTTGTTCATTTGTTGGAACCCCTTTAATTTTTCAGTTTGATAAAGTCGCTGATGTAGGATGTTTCCAGCCAAGAACAATTGCATCATTTGGTAGTGATATATTCTTCTTGGCACAAGATGGTTTTTATAAACTGACTAATGGTACAGATTTACAACCTATCGGAGTGGGAAAAATAAATGAATTCTTTTTTCAAGATCTATCAAGTAATTTTGAAGGAATATGTTCAGCCGTAGATAGTAATAACTCTATTATATGTTGGTCTTATCGTGGTGCTAATTCATCTGGTGCATCAACAGTTAATAATAAAATGCTAGTTTATAATTATACAACTGACTCATGGTCAACTTGTTCAGGACAAGATTTAGAATTTATTGCAACAGCTTCCCAAGAAGCATTTTCAACTTTAGAAAGTTTAGATGTTTTAGGGTCAGTGGATGACTTACAATATAGTTTAGACAGTTTTGCTTGGGATGAAGGTATTCTATCTTTAGCAGGATGTAGTAGTAATCATAAATTTGGTAAATTTATGGGTGGGTCAATGACCGCTACAGTCGATACAACAGAATTTGAAGGTGCTGAAGGTAAAAGATCAACACTAATTAATGCTAGACCAATAGTGGATGCTAACGGAGAAAACACGACAATAACCGTAACACCTCTATCAAGGCCTAGTCAGGCAAATGCTGTAACAACAGGAACGGCAGTCACAGTAAAATCTTCTGGTGATTGTCCTTTACGAACAAATTCACGATACCATCGATTACGAGTAATTGTTGATGGTAACTTTATTAACATGCAGGGTGTTGATGTCGATGCAAGACCCGAAGGAAAACGATAGTGACGAACCAATTTCCCGTAGCACCTATTGTTAATCCCATGGCAGACGAACATCGAAAACAAATTGCCATTGTTCTAAACAACTCCTTAGATGGAAAGTTAAACTCTACAGGTTCAATAACCTTAACGGCTAGTGCTACGACAACTGTTTTAGCAGATAGACGTTTAGGTATTAACAGTGTTATTTCTTTTATGCCAACGACATCAAACGCTTCGGCAGGAATAACAAGTTTATATGTTTCATCGCAGGACAAACAAACAGCAACCTTAACACATGCGAACAATGGACAAACAGACAGAACATACAAATACATCATCATCGGGTAGAATAGTATCTTACGTTCCTCCGCAGAACGCTATTGCAATATGGGAACAAGTAGAACCATTATTACTTAAAGGGATGAAGTATGATGATAACTCTTATAGTGGTAAAAACTTACTAGATGCCGTTCTTAAAAAAGAAATGCAACTATGGATAAGTTGGAAAGACAAAGTAGAGTCAGCCGTATTAACACAATTAATTGATTATCCTCAATTCAAAGTATGTCGCTGGTTTTTAGCTGGTGGTAAAAATGCAGACGCATGGTTAGATGATCTAACTAGACAAGTAGAAACTTGGGCCATTGCTAATGATGTAAAGCGTATCGAATTAGTTGGACGCAAAGGATGGATTAAAAAATTAAAGGATTATGAAGCAAAACACATTGTTATGACAAAGGAATTAAAATATGAGTAAAAGTGCAGGAACACAAACAACACAACAAATAACTGAACCTTGGGAAGTACAACAACCATACATTACTAAAGGATTTGAAAGGGCGGAAGAATTGTTTAATTCTGCTAATCCCAATTATTATTCTGGTAATACCTATGTTCCTTTTGCACCTGAAACAGAAACAGCTTTACAATTAGCTAAAGCAAGAGCCTTACAAGGTAATCAATTACTTAATCAATCACAAAATTACGCTAATAATGTTATGGGTGGTGCTTACCTATCACCTCAAAGCAATCCTTTTTTAAATAATTTATTTGATAGTATGTCAGGTAAAATTAAAGCTGATGTTAATTCAAATTTTGCCCAAGCAGGCAGATATGGTAGTGGTTCACATGCAGGCGTAATGACAGATCAATTAGGTAATCTTGCTGATAAAGTGTATGCAGATAATTACGCTAGAGAAAGAAATATCCAAGACTCAATGTCCTCTAAAGCACCGCAATTAGGTGAAATGGATTATGGCGATATAGCTAAACTACAAACAGTCGGTGGTGCAAGAGAAGAATTATCAGAAAGAATGTTAGCTGATGCAATAAAACGATTTGAGTTCGAGCAAAACAAACCTTATCAAAAACTAAGAGAGTATCAAGCTAGTGTTGGCTCACCTTTTGGTACATCATCAAGTACCATTACACCTTTAACTAAAAATCCTATTATGGGAATACTAGGCGGTGCTTCAAGTGGTGCTGGTATTTATGATATGATTGGTGCAACAGGTTCAGCTAATCCATACTTAATGGGTGGTGCTTTACTAGGCGGATTGGGTTCAGCATAAATGGGTGCTTTAGAAAAATTATTATTTCCTGATCTAACAAATAATCCATCGGCAAACTTACTTGGTATAGATGCAGTTAAAAGAGCAAGAGGGAGAGGTTTACTTGATGCTGGTATGCAAATGATGGCTTTATCTGGTCCTCGTCCAGCAACAGAAAATATTAATCCTGCAATGATTATGCAAGCTGGCGTTAAATCAGGAATGAATACTTATGACAATGCAATTGATAGAGCAACACAACAACTACAAACAACAACCGCTTTACAAAATACAATACAAGCAAAAGCAACTTTTAATAATTTAATTGAAAGTGATTTTTTAAATGCAGAAGAAAAAGCATTTGCTTTAACATTAGGACATGAAAAAGGTGCTAAGTTTATTGCTGATCTTTATATGCAAAAACAAAAGAATTTAGATAAAGTTGGTAGTGTAAAAGAAATGATTATTATGGATTTGAACACTAACAAACCCGTATTAAAAAACGATGGTACACCATTAAAAGAATATGTCAGTGTTAAAGATATTTTGGCTAATCCAAAAAAATATCAAATACCAGATAAAGAAGGAACCTATGCTAAAAATATTCGTGATTTTGAAACTTTATTAAATCGTGAATTAACATTTGAAGAAAAACAAAAATATATCATGGCTGTGATGAACGGTGATGAAAAGAAAATTAGTGTTTCAACAGATACAAATGGAAACACAACATTTACTATTGGTGGTTCTGGTTCTGATAACATGGAAAAGAAATCTAAAGGTACACTAGAACAAAATATTCTTAATAGTTCTTATAATTATCAAACATTTAAAGAAATAAAAGATTTATACAGACCAGAATTTTCACAAATAGATACTAAATTAGCTGTTAAATGGGCTAAATGGAAAGAAGCTGGTGGTGATTGGAGTAAAGCATTAGGTCTTGAAGTTTCAGATACAGAAAAACAATTAATAGAAGATTATTCTAAGTGGGAACAAAAATCTTGGGAAGCTACAAACCAATATATTAAAAGTATAACTGGTGCACAAATGAGTGAAGCAGAAGCAGAAAGAATTTTAAAAGGTTTTGCTGACCCTCGTAAATTTTCACCAACAGAATATCAATCTAAATTAAATGGAATTTTAGACAGTGCTAGAAAAGCTACTATTCGATATAATTTAATTTTACGTTCAGGAATAGAAATTCCACTGGATGCTAGTGGTAATCCAGCACCAGAACAAATTTTATCTTTAGGTAGTGTAGATAAATACGTCAATGACATTGGTAAGGAATTAAAAGAACAATTATTAAATGATGATGCCTACAATGGCTTTACTGACAAAGAAATAAACGATGAAGTTAAAAAACAACTTAAAGTTTTAATGTTTGGTGACACAACACAAAATGCATTTACACTAAAGGATTTGACAGATGGGTAATGAAATTAACTGGGCAGAAGAAATACTTAATGAACAACCTGATGTAGTAAATAATATTCCTGATGATGGTCCAGTAATGAAAGCGGATGAAAGTGCTTTAGGTACTAATGTTCAAACTGATTTAAACACAGACACGCAAGCTGGTAAAATTAGTAACATGTACCCAACAATACATGAAAATAATTACATTGATAATAGTGGCATTGCTCTTGGTTCTTTACCTCATGATAGTTTTTATTCAGTAAAAGAATATGCAAAAAGTAAATTTCCTAATATGGATATTAATGAAGCCGTGGGTAGATTTGGCCAAAAAGACGGAAGAATATATTACTTAGGTACAGATCAAAAATTATATTGGGCAACACCAGATTTTAGTGCAGTAAAAAGTAATCCCGCTAATGTAGATGAATGGATGTCAAGAGCCGTAGGACCATCAATACCAATTGTGGCTGGTACAACAGGTGCAATAATCAGTGGTGGAAATCCGCTTATTGCTGGTGGTGCTGGTATGGGAGGTGAAGCTGTAAGACAAGGTTTATCTAAAGCATTAACAGGTGAAGAATTATCATTTCCTGAAAGAGCCGTTAATATTGGTACGGCTGGTGCAATAGAATTAGGCGGTACGGTAGGAGGTAATATACTTAATGGTGCAATTAAAAAAGTTCTTACTAAATTACCAAAAAGAGTTAAAGGATTTTCAGTAGGTGATTTGTTTGCAAAATACAGCACAAAAGTTAGTGACTCACTATCAAAGGCTTCAGAAAAATATGGTATTAAATTAACCCCAGCCGAAATAAGTTCTGATGGAAGATTAATAAGATTACAAAAAATTTTAGCAAATACAAAAGGTTCTGATGACATATTAGAAACCTTTTATAAAATTAGAAATGAAGATGTTAAAACTGCTGTATTCAAAGCATTTGTTAATATTTCAGAAAAAGAAATTTCACCAGAGTTAGCTTTTAAAGAAGCTATTAAAAGTTCTAATGTTATTATTAAAGCTGAAGAAAGAATACTAATAGATAAAGCAAGTGCGTATTATAAAAAAGCATACGAAGTAAATGATGTAAATATTGCATCAACATTAAAAATGTTAAATGATGCTATTAAAGTAGCTAAAGGGTCATCTTTAAAAAAATTATTAGCTGTTAAAGACATGCTAGTTAACAAATCTAATGTTGCAGTGCAAGGACCAACAACAAGTGGAACAGTATTACCTAATAGACAAGTAACAAAATTTGAAAATAGATTAGAGTCTTTAGATCAAGTTAAAAGAGAAATAGATCAAATTATTAATAGTGCTGGGTTAACTGATAATTCTATTGCTAAAGGAAACAAAGTTGTTTTTACTAAAATAAAAGACAGCTTACTTTATAACATGGATGAAGCTAGTCCTGATTATGCAACGGCAAGAAAAATATATGAAACAAGCATGCCAGCATTAGAGCAGGTTAAAAAAGGTTTTATTAACAACATCGCTAAACAAAATGAAAATATTTATTTTGACGCTGGTAAATTTTTATTTACATCAAATAAAAGCAGTGTTGGTGATGTTAAGCTAGCAAGAGAAATGTTTGAAAAACATGGCAAGATGAATGAGTGGAACCAAATTGTTCGAGGACATTTAGAAAATGTTTTTGAAACTGTTTTAAAAGAAGAAAATGTTGGAGAAGTTTATAATCTTGCTGGACACTTTTATAAAAAAGTTTTTGGTTCAGGTAAACAGCGTGCCATTATGTTGGAAGCATTAAAAGGTGTTGATAATTTTGGACCTCAATTTGCAGAATTAATGACATTGTTAAACAGAACATCAAAAGCAATGAAACTTAATAGTCATACAGCTTGGATGCAAGAAGCACAAAAAGAATTAACGGCTGATGCTAAACCAATGATGGCTAAGATGATAGAAACTATAGGAATATGGAATTCACCAAAAAGACTTTCTGATTGGTGGACAGATATATCAAAAGATAAATTAGCTATAAAATTAGCACACATGTTAACGTCACCTAACGGTCAAAAAGAAATGGCAAAATTAAGAGATTTACCTTCAGGGGGTAAAGCTATTGTCATGGCATTCACGCATTTAATGGCTGGTGGTACATTACAAGATGAACCAGAAGGCGATATTGAAATGGGACAAATAAACAAAGGGAGTTATTAAAAAATGGCGATTAAAGATTATAACACTACGGCCAGTAGCAATTCAACAATAGACGGAATTAATGTTGCGGAAGGGATGAGTCCCAGCCTAGTTAATAATGTTTTTCGTAGTTTAGCTAAAGATATAAAATTAGGATTTGTTGATAAAGAATGGATGGTACTGGGTGATGGAAATGTTTCTAACACTTACACCAGAACAGGTGCTACAACTGTAACTATAGGTGCTGATGTAACAGGTACTCATCATGCAGGAAGAAGGGTTAAAGTAACAGGAACCAATACATCTACAACAGGTATATTTGGTAAAATATCTTCCAGTTCTTATTCTTCACCAAACACAACAATTACATTTACTTTCGACAGTGGCTCAATTCATTCATCTGATACGAACCCAGAAATTTTCTTAGGGTCAACTTATGTCGGCCCAGCAACGCCAGTCATCGATACAGACGCAATGACAGAGGACAGTGCAATCTTACCTCCCTCACAGCAATCTGTAAAAGCATTTGTTGAAAGTGGTTCATCAACTTTAACGAATAAAACATTAACATCACCTGTTATTAATACAGGTGTAAGCGGGACAGCAGTACAAGATGATGATGGATTTTCTTCAGCTTCAGCTTCTAAACTTGCAAGTTCAGAAAGTATTAAGGCTTATGTTGATGCACAATTAACCGCCCAAGATGTTGACATATCAACTGACTCAGGGACAATCGCTATTGATTTAGACTCCGAAACATTATCTGTATCAGGAGGAGAAGGTATTGATACCTCTGCTACTGGTAATGCAATAACAATAGCGGGGGAAGATGCAAGCACATCAAATAAGGGTGTTGCTTCTTTTCATTCTGATAATTTTGCTGTATCTTCAGGTGCAGTAACAATTAAAGATGGAGGGGTAGCTAATGCCGAATTAGCAAATTCTTCTATAACCGTTTCCGATGGTTCAAACACAACAGCAGTTTCACTAGGTGGAACAATAACATATTCTGCTGGCGAAGGTATGGATGTCACTGAAAGTTCAGGGACCGTAACTTTTGCTGGTGAAGATGCAACAGTATCAAATAAAGGTATTGCATCTTTTAGTACAAATGATTTTGCAGTATCAAGTGGTGCTGTTTCAATAAAAACAGCAGGCGTAAGTGACTCACAATTAGCAAGTGGAATTGATGCTACTAAAATAGGTAACGGGGATGTAACTAATAGTGAATTAAGTTATATTAACTCAGTTTCAGCAAACGTCCAAACGGCTTTGGATGCTAAAGCAGTTAAAGCAAATAACTTATCTGATCTAGCTTCAGCTTCCACAGCAAGAACAAATCTTGGTTTAGGAACAATAGCAACACAAGCTAGTAGCAGTGTAGCAATAACAGGAGGAACAATTACAGGATTAGGTTCACCTAGTTCTGGGTCCGATGCCAGCACAAAAACATATACCGATAACTTAGTAGCAGGATTAAAAACAAGAATTATATGCCGTGTAGCAACAACAGGTAATGTTGACTTAACAGCAGATTTACAAAACGGTGATACAATTGACGGGGTTGCGGTACAAACTGGAAATAAAGTTTTAGTAAAAAGCCAGAGTAGTGCAAGCCAGAATGGGATTTATACCGTAGTTGCTTCGGGAACGGCATCGAGATCAACAGATTTTGATAGCATAGCAGAATTATCGGGCCAAATGGTAATTATACAAGAAGGCTCAACTAACGACAATAAAATATTTTTATGTACGACTGACTCAGACGCAACTTTATCGTCAGACTCAATAACCTTTTCACAGGTCACTCCAAGTAATACAGGGACCGTAACAAGTGTAGGTATATCAGGTTCAGAATTTACGATAGGTTCTTCGCCTGTAACAAGTTCAGGGACCATAACTTTAGCAGTCGATAATATTGATGCTACTAAAATTGGTGGGACATCTAATATATCGAATACAGAATTTAATTATCTGAATGGAGTAACAAGTGCCATTCAGACCCAGTTAGACGCAAAGGCGACTACTGGATTTTCAACAGCAATAGCAATTGCATTATCGTAAGGAGAGTAAATGGCAAACAATTTTGATGAAAAATCATTAACCATTAGTAACGCTTCCCTAACGGATATTTACACGGCTTCTAATAAATCGATGGTTGTAACAGGCACATTGGCTAACACAGGCACAGTGTCAATAAATGTAACTCTTAAAAAATATGATGCAAGTGGCACGGCTACTTTTACAAAATTTAAAGAAGTTCCATTACCCGTTGGTTCAGCATTAACTATACCAAAAATCGTACTGAATACGTCCGATAAAATTCAATGTCAGAGTTCATCGAGTTCTGGTTTATTAGATGTGTCACTAGAATTACTAACGGATATTAGCTAATGACAGACTCATACATTGGTGTACCACCACAATCAGGATTTATAACAACGGCAAAACAGCGAGTAACGTCAAGCACAAATAACTATGTGGACTTAGATCATGCAATCAGCAATTTAAGTGATGTTATAGTATGGGTCAATTTTGTAAAACAAGATAGCACAAATTTATCTTTAACAACTTCATCACGAATTACATTAGGAGCAACTTTAGTCGCAAGTGATATTGTAGAAATTGCCTATTTAGGAAAAGCAGTTAATACTCAAACACCTTCTACTGGTAGTGTGTCAGTTGATATGCTTTCTGCTAGTGGAACAAAATCAAGTTCAACT
>Ga0098060_1001102_pt1 | contig 11214 bp, 3 predicted proteins | sample 21_taG_FD_77063 | JGI IMG/M metagenome (GOLD analysis project Ga0098060, IMG submission 77063) | Marine viral communities from the Subarctic Pacific Ocean - 21_ETSP_OMZ_AT15319 metaG | ecosystem: Environmental > Aquatic > Marine > Oceanic | place: Pacific Ocean | collected 2015-01-19 | reverse complement strand
GCCGAATCGAAGTCATGTACCTCTAGTAGGAGTGATGCGACTCTCAACGCAGATGCTAGGTCAGAATTATACCCTGTACCTCTAGCCTCACTACTAGATAAGTCTAGCATATTCCTAGGAGAGTTACCGTATAGTATATAGTTAGGTATATCTCTTATATCCATTATAGATTCTAATTGTTTAGTGAAGGCTACTGCACTCGGGTCAGAGTCAGGCTTCTTTGCATGAGGAACAGTTACGACGATACCCACATAGGGCGGAAGGGGTAGGTGTATTTACCACCTGCTAAGATTCAAATCTACCGATTGCCTTCTTTTTGGCACTGGTTCACTGGTGTGCCAATGGCCACCACCTTGCGTATAGTAGAAGAAATACTTGTTCATCGGGTCAAGGAAGAACTCTGTCTTTTCTACATAATGTTCTAGGTTCCTACTCTTTAGGTAGTCGTGTCGGTCTTCTATTTTGAAAATTACTTTGTTATCTGACTGACTCCAAATAGTTTCGTTGAGTAATTGTATTCTTTGTGTTAGTGCCATGCCTAGGATTCCTAGTCCTGCCCCTACTGTCCAAATCATTTCTACCGCTTTGGAACCACCCTTCTTGACGAACAGTTGAATCTCGTCAATAGCGATTACTCTTCGTATTCTCTTGAAACCATCCGTTCTAGAGAGTTGAAAAACAAGTTCTACCATTCTATCTAGTTCTGCCACCCTTTCTTCTGCTGTTGCAGGTGGTCTGAACACAATAGCGTTCTTTCTCCTTAGTAGTGCTTCATAGACTTCTATTGCCGAATGACAGATTTCTCCAAGATGTGCATACCCGTCATCGTGCTTTGGGTCCACGAATATCGTATGAGTTCTCATGGCTTGGAGTTCTTCTAAGATTCTTCCTGTGAAGAAAGTCTTGCCACTTCGAGTCATTCCTAGAACAACAGAATGGCGTCTGCTGAACTGTGCGATAAAGTTAGGACTGAACCCCATTAGACTGTCGTCGTATTCTCATCGCCTTCAACGTTCTCCTCAAAGTATTCCGCGAATGGGTCGTCTTCCATCTGCTCTCCATGTCTCCATCCGGGATTTTTCTTATCTTTGTTAAAAGAAATGGCGACTACTTTTAACGAATCTTTAACCCAAAGCAAACCGATGGTTAAGTAGAAGATTTTATCCTTACCTGACGAGTGCTTAATATTGAATTGCCCTTCTCCTCCAAGAAGTTTAGCGTAGGAAACGCTATCGAACGGAATCCTTCTCTTTCCATCCCATAAGTAAAACCCATCTTTGTTTTTACAGATTTGAGACACTTTGTAATCCGTGTCTGCGAAATCTGTGTCCGAGAAATGCACTAAATCAAATATATCTTGACGTTCAATCAGATGATACGCAGTGGTATTGATTATTGGTTCGGCCCAAGTCCTCCACCCGCTTGAGTGATAGCCGTTCTTGATTCTAATCGACCTATCGCCTGCTTGTATCTTCATCGCAGCGAGCGCACTAAGGTCGCTATTGAAGAACATGGGGAAATAATCTTGGCTAAAGAAGTTCTTTTTTCTTATTGCAGACGTGACTATGTCAGAAGGCGTTTCGACTTCATCGAAACTAGTGGGAATCTTTACTGTTCCGAAGCGTTCGAACTTTAGTGCTTTTTTACCTATGATTACAGTGTTATAATCCCTATATGCGGCTGCCAGTATGTTAACCTCTTCCATTGTTAAATCCCAACCCTTGTTTGGATTTTTCTTATCTTTGGGACTTTGTTCCTTTACACGTTTCCAAATTTTCTTAATCCTTGGATGCCACGGAACTCTCTCACCTTTCTTAGCACGGGCTTTTTTCCTTGCTTGTGTACGAATAACATCTTTTCCTGATTCAGTTCTTAACAAAGACCTAATGACTTCCACAGGTAAACAAAGTCTAGGAGAACCATCCGGTGTTTGTGTTCCTTCTGCCCCACACTTTTCCTTGTAATCTATTTCTCCTTTGTTGTTTACTTTAATGGAGCGCCAATCTTCTGTGGTCCATGAATATGATTGATAGCCGGGAGCCATTGGGTTCTTACTATGCAGTGGTAAGTTTTCGTTACCAAACCCACTATTCCTCAGTTCTTCTTCTGTGATTAGAATTGGTTTGATTCCTCTATGTTTTTCTTTGTACTCTGATAGTTTCGATGGTGTGGTGTCGGCCATGTACCAATCAATCGGATTCCCTTCTACATCTTGCTGATGGATTAAAGTCAAATTGGTTTCTTTTGGAAAACTCCATCCTTCTTCTGTTGCTTCTCTCATAACAGCAACTTTACCACTTTCTCCAACATCTACTTTACCTCCGGGCAGACCTATTCTCCCATCGTCTCTTGTTGTTGCAGCATATTTGTCGCCAACTTTTCCTACAATGAATACAGCCCACGGTGGATTACGCTTTGTCTTCTTTTTCATTTCTTCAATGAAGGCTGCGTATATCTTCTGAGCATCTTTGATTCCCTTTGTTGCGTGTGGGTGGAATCTTGCTCTTTGTTCCATAGCCATCGCTGCTTGTATTTTGTGTGCGTGAGTTTTTCCTGAGTTCTTAATCAGTCTAATTGATTTCTCTGCTGTTGCTTTGTCTTTGAATCCTAAGCCTTGAATTGTTCCAATTGGGTCTTCATCGGTGTAGAGGTCTGAATGTTCGCTTGGGTCTTGTCCTTCGTACTTCTTCGGGATTCGAGGGTTCCTACTTGCGGGTATCTTTCCTGCTTGGCTTGTCTGAACCGTGATTGCACCGTCAAGTGAGAACATGGCCTTGTAATGATTGAAGGAATCCATCAGACTTGGTTTGTTCCATAGAATCCATTTCGATAATGCACCTGCTGTTGTGAAGTCATCCCAATCCTCTCTACTAGAGTGTCTAGTGTCGTATCTCTTCTTCCTGTCTTTGTCATTGTGAATTGTGTAATCGGAATATCCCTTGCCTCCGAAGTGAGTGGTTTTCTTCCTACCGTCAGGGAAGTTGAAGACAGCCATGAGTTTCTTGTCCTTCTTTGTTGAACGGGAAATCACAACGCTTGCTTTGCCTTTGTATTTCTTCGGATTGGATTGTGGTAGTTGTGGAACTATTTCTTCTGCAACCTTTTCGTATTCACCAACTCTAGAGGTGATGACTAAGTCGAAATCCATTTTGCTGGCAGATTCGAGCATTCTTTCTATAATATCCGCTCGACCCTTTCTTTCGGATTCACTCATCCCCCCTCTCTTACGCATGTGAGAAGCAAGAACATCAGCAGAAACATTTGGTTTCAAGAAAATCGAAAAGGTGTTGGGGAACTTTCTCTTGTACTCTCCAACTCCTTTCAAGTTCACGTCCACAATTGATATGTCTTTGAAGTCCGAGAACCTTCTTCCGTAGTAGTGCCCGTTCTTCATTTTCTTCCATTCCACAAATGCTCCGTCAGCAATCATTTTTTGGAACCCCCCTTTGGTCACGAAGATTCTATCTTGTCCTAGTTTTTCTTTCGGTCTTTTTCCGCGAGTGGTCACAGTTGGTATCATAACCGCTCCAGTTATTTTTGATATCTTTTTTAGAATCGTTGACTTACCCGAGCCACTTGGACCACTGATAGTAATCACGCTTGGTTGTTTCGGATTTAGAAGGGGTGGACCGGCTGTGGTTGCAGCCGAGGTGCCGGTCCGTAAGTTTTGTAATGCTGTAATTGGAATTGTTTGTGCTGTGAGATAATTAGAACCATCCCCGAAGATGGTTTGCTCTAAAGGGTCGGGTCCTTTCGGATTGGATTTAGGCACCTCCTTGAATACTTCCTCTATTACAAATGATGGTTGATTGATATCATATTCGATAACATGGTCGAAGGTATCTCCGCTAGCCATGTCCTTTAGGTAGTCTAGTAGGGATGCTACCTTCTTTGCCTCTTGAGGTGATACATGATTCTTTAGATAGTATTCTACGTTTCCTTTAGAATTAGTAGGATGTAGGTAGAAAGAGATTATACTAGAGTTTGCTCTACTTAGTAGGTCTTGGTCTCTAATCATAGTGTCTACTAGGACGTATTTAGATTTCTCAAAGTCTGAACGCTTATACCCTCTACGCTCACTATCTCCATAACTAATACCCATTATTATATCTCCATTAGATACTAATCTATTATACATATCATCTGATACTTCTACTATATGGGGTCTCTTCTCATACTCTCTTAGAGTTCTAGTAGTATAGGTAGTAGCAATAGTAGAATCTCTAAGTCTTTTTTCTAGTGAAGTTAATACTTCATTCTTAGTTTTTTGAATAGGACTTGCTACTGATATGATGATAGCGTTCTTCGGGTTTCTTACCGGTTCGTTAGTGATTACTCCGATGTTGTCGATATCATCTTCGAGTGTGAAATCAATATAGGGTTTCATAACTTCGATAACTTTTCTAACCGCCTCAATAGCGGCTTCGTCACTGTTAGAGAATATTTGCATATTTCCAGACGAAAGGGTGAGTTTTATCGTGACTATTTCTTCTTCGACTTTGACTCTGAGACTTAACTGCCCTCTTTCTGTTTTATAGTCCTGCGGCATGTCTAGTCTAGAAGGTGCGAACTCTTTCAAGATGTCTTGTATCAATTCCACATTAGCCATACTATGTTTTGGTAACTTACCATTGTACTGTAATCGTTGTCTTTTTAATGATGGATTAGGTCGTAGAGACTTTGAAGTTCCAGCGAAGGTTTTGTTATACAAATCGCCCAACGCCTGTGCCGTAGCGTTCCCGGCTTTCTCGGAGTGAACCATTAGTTCGTGTTTCTTCAATTCATAGTTGGCCCCTGCTTTAACATCTTCAATTGATTGTAAGCCAAGTACGCACGCCTCGATAAGTGGTAGAATGAAATAATGGTCTCCTGCGGCAGTTCTTGCTTCATCGGAATGAATGCCCTGTTCAAGCACTTGTGTCAGAAGAATTAAATTATCACGAGGGATTTCCTCTTCCACTTCCAAAAAGTCAAGAATTTCTTCAATCCTAGACGTGGTTCCTACTCCATCACGCACTTTCGCATCTGCCATCGAAATATCGTAGTTCAACAGAAGAATATTGATTATGTCGTAGTAGTCGAATTGTGTGCCTTCGAATCTTTTGTTTCCAAAGTAATGGAGTCTCCTAATATCTCCGGGTTGTAGCCTGAGTACTCTAGAGTACCCAGCACCATTTCTGTCCATGTTCATAGCGTAGTAGAGTGAATACCAAAAGGCATACTTCTCATGTGGTAGAGAGTTTTCGTCAAACTCAGGCCAAGTGTAACTACCTGATTTTATGTCGTTAAGTGCTTTGGCAAGGAAGGCATCTCCCAAATGTAAATCTTCTCCCATGTCTTTATCGGGGTTCTTTTTCACACGATAATGGCACTTGTATTTGACAGAAAAATACTTGCTGTATTCCTTGTTCAACCACTTGACTACTTCTTTGGTTATCTTTTCACAGTAGTAAAGGTCATCTGCTGCGGTTTTGGATGGTAGTTTCTCGTCAAGTTTCTTGGCAATCTCGTCCATCTTCTTATCGAGTTTCTCGATGAACTTGTCTTCATCTATTTTGACATAGTCGTTTTTCTTGTCATGTTTAGGGGTTATGTGGAAATAGTCCATTCTATCTGCCATAACTGTGTAGAAGTGTCTAATGTTTCGTGGCTTGTGACTCAAGTCAAAGTAAAGTAAGTAGTCGTCAGGAGAACTGATTGATGGTTCGTCCTTTTTCGGATGAGTGTGAAACATCATTTTTGCTTGAGGAATTGCCTTTGTGATTTTTATCTTTGGCATCACCAATGATGCTCTTCTGTAATAGAGACTCTTGTCATCACAATAGCCATAGTTTTCACCCATAGTAGAGACATAGGAAAATAGTTTTGCTCTGAATGCGGGGCCGTTGAAATTTTGATATGGGTAGACTCGGAAATAAGTTTCAGGTTGGGTCATTTCCATTTTGGAATATTCGTGGTCAAAGTCTTCTAATGCTGTCATTTGTTTGACGTGAGGATTGGAAAGTGATACTGGAACAGTTGAGAAACTTCCTGTAACCTTAATTCCTTTCTTTAGTGATTTGATGGTGTAGTCGTGGCTCTTAATGAGGTAGTCTCCGTCATCTAAGTTAATGCGAGTGCCTTTAGAAAAGTTGTTCAGGACTGTTAGTAGGTCGGGTCTTTTGGCTGTCCTCTTAAAGAGGAAATGATAAGATACAATGTCGTTGGATTCTTTGTTACACCGGCTCTCCAATAAGATTGCTGAGTTGAAGACTGCGCCTTTTTGTGGAATGCTCATGGCTTTCCTGTTCTCGATAGATATCTCAGAGTTCATCTTCGTCATCCTCGTCTTCTTCGAATCCTTCTTCGTCCTCATCTTCTTCTTCGTAAAGGTCGGAAAGTATGGGGTCGAATACCGCGTCTGTGGTATCTCCTGCCAAATTGGAGTTAATTACTTTGATGTCTTCATCTGATAACTCATACTGCATTTGAGCCAAGTTGAATAGTCTTTCTTTTTCTAACATTGGGACCGCCCATGTGGGAAACAACCCCAGTGAATAAGTTGACCACATTTCCTTTGGTTCAGGGTCTAATTCCCACTGCATAAACTGGTTTATGTAGTCCGTGACTAAGGCATTCCACGCACTTCTCTTTACTGGTGGGTTTGATAAGACAGATTCGATTGCTTGGTCGAAGCCCCTGAAATTAGTTGACTTGAGAGCCTTTTTCAAATCTTTTTCCTCTTGCTTGTATTGTGCTTTGTATGTTTGGTCGTAGCCTCTAAAGTCCGGGTCAACGACACTCCAATCTTTACCTTGGCCGGGAAAAGATGTAAATTGAGCGCCCACTATTTTCATGTCTTCTTTTGCCTGTTCTTTGTTTGCTAACTTGGTGGCGTTGAAGGCTTCTCTATATGATTTGTTTCTCTCTATCGTATTGCCTGAAGATATTATCGGCACGCCATCTATGCCATAGGCGTTTTTATGGTCGTCAACAGCGGTGTGCATGAACAATGGTAAGCCGGTGTATTTGTAATGTGGAGAATCTCCAGTGGTGTTTTCGCTGGTTTGGTCTATGTAAATTCCGAACCCTCCTTCTTCGTCTTTATCCCATCTGTTATACGCTTTTTCGAATTCGGCGGGAGTTCCTTTTGGCATAGATTTCTTGGAATCAAATAAATGAGGGCGTACTGTTTTTCCCCCTGTTTGATAAATATAATCGTTAGAGTATTTACCGCTAATCATGATTGGTTCGTCCAGTGGTATCGCGTCCATTGGTGATGAGTAGAAACTACCCATGTTTGAGTCCACGCCGGAAAACGCCGGATTTGATTTCAATTGTTGAACTTTTATGATGCCTAACTCAAAACCGGGAACCACTGCATCGGTGACCTTTTCTTTTGGAGAATACAGTGAACTTACCACGCCTAACAAGTCAGAAAGTGTCTTCTTAACACCTTTATCTTTACCAGTGGCAAATAATTCGTCTCTGCGTTCTTTCAGTGATTCGCTTTCGATTTCACAATATATCCAATGGTAAATCCCCTCAGATATTATCAGATGGTAGTTTACTCCGTATTCTACCGCCATTTTTGTGGCGTTGATAACGTCAATACCTCTCAAGAAGAATGGGCTTGTTATTTTCTTGAAAGTGAAGGCTGAGTCCATTAGTTCTTCGTAATCTCCGACAATAGACCATCCGGGGTCGTCATCGAAGATTATGGATTTATTTTTCACGAATCCTACAATGCCTGTCTTGGAAAGTTTGTTTAGTTTGGAATAGGACTTTGGAGACATTTTCCAAGGAGTGTGATTGTCTATGCTTTCCGGCATCCGTGCGGTGTAGTATTCATAAAAATCTACTTTCTCACTGGGATTTGGGAGAGTGTTTAATATTGAAAATCCTTGCTTGGGAGCGCTTCCACTAATGAGTAGTAATGACTCTTGTTTGTGAGAAATGTCAGATGGGCGCTTTGGGTTTAAGTCGCTTCTAATTGCCACCACTTTAGCACCAATAATTTTGGTGACGAACGACCCTCTCTTAGAGGCTAAGGCACGATACGATTGTCCTCTGTTCGAGGGAAGGTAGAGGAAAGGGAATGCGTTGGTCATTGTCCTACTTACATCGTCGTATACTATATCCACGACTACTGTTGGTTCTACTATGTCTATCATGTCAACAACATCGTCTCTGTCTATATTAATCGGTACTCTGTTCCTGTTGTTGTCACCATAAACAAGTTCTTTCAACTTAACCCTGTCTTCTTTTTTGAGGGCCATTTCTGCTTTTCCTATTAGATAGTAAATTGGACCCATTTTAGAATGGTTCTTAACCAAAGCGATGAAAACTGGACCCAGTTCTTTGGATTCGGACTTGTAAGGCTGTGACTGTCTGTCAACCCCGACAATTGCCACCGACATCTTGTTCAAGGATGAGACAAAATAAGTCTCGTCTCCCATGATAACCATGTCTTTACCGAGCCGTTGGTCCCTGTTTGATTTGTAGGAACTGATTAATTTCTTTCCTACCGGCTTAGTGAAATTGTAGGATGGGGCAGGGAAAATTCTATTCGTGGATATCTTAGAAAGTTCTTCTTCCATAACTGCCAGTGGGACTTCGTCGTAATTATAAGAGCCTATGTAAGAGCAGATAAATCGAGTTTTCTTCATGTCGTCAGCGTCGATGCTTCCTTTTTTGGCTAACATGGATTGCACTTCTTGAATGTCTTGCTCTGTCCCGAAATCATCAGTCATGACTAACTGGCCGACAAGAGTTAATTCTTTGATTCCTGAGGCTATGCAAAACCTTTCCAATTCTCTTGTTGAATAGTCCGAGTGGATGACAATTCCGTTACGGGTTACGAGTACTGCTTTTACTTGTTCGGAACTCAGTTTGGCATCTCCTCTCTTATCGAATACTCGCTTTTCTTTCGTGAGAACTTTACCAAACTTCATGTTCCCTTTGTGGTCAAATCTAAGGATTGCGTCCACACCCCTTTGTTTGGAATAAGCGAATATTTGAGACTCGTCTGTGGTTTTTGTGGCTATCTCGTCGGGTCTAATTCCTATCGTGTTTGCCTTTGTGTGAATAAGTTCTAACTGCGCATAGTCGTTGAATCTCTCTTCTAGTCGAATACATTCGGGGTCGGCTTGTAAATCACCGGTGGTGTCGTAGTCTTGACCTATTCTAACCGCATCGAACCATGACGCTACCACTGAGGCATAAGCGTCGAAGTTTCTCCTGACTACGTCAGGGTGAGCGTATTCATATGGTTCAAATGTCATCAGGTCGTCAATCGTGACTGGAACCGCAGCGAGACCGGAGAATTGTTTCTTCGATTCTTTTGTCGGATAGTGTAGGCTGAAAAACATCCTTGCTAGTTGATTTTTATTTAGAGTGCTTCGGTCTATCCAAATGTCATCGTTGGCGATGGCCTCTTCTTCACTTGTGGCCCCCATACCATACATCATACTGGTAACGTAGTCTGCTGCTTGGTTCTGATTACCTAGTGGATTTTTCCCATTGGAGCCAATCCACACTTGATACTCTCCTCCGGTGAACATTATTATCGTCGGGTGACCTTCTCTCATCATTTTGGAGGCGATTGCCTTGACAGACTTTCTGACTTCGTTGGCCGGTATCTTTGCAGGGTTATCTATGTCGATTACCATCATCTTGACGTCTTTACCGTCGGTGGTTGGGTTCCAAAATAAGAAACGATTTCCTGAGTTTTTACCGCCGGGAAAGTTTCCACTGTATTGTTCCATTGAAAGGAACTCTTGCATGTCTTCTTCTGAATCCAATGTCACAGGCTTGCGAAACTCGTCGTTACGGATGAGTTCGCTTCCACCACTTCTAGTGAAATACGTTCCCATACTTATGGGATGGTGCATGGTTTTCCTGAGCATGAAAGGCATCACTTTATCGAAATATTTTGTGATGTATGCCTTGATTCTTTTGGTTTTTAACTGTGCTTTAGTGTAGGCAGGGTGGTCGACTTTTTCTTTCTCAGACAATTCTTCCCAGCCGTCAGAAGTCCCACCTCCCTCGATGTAGAACATTCTAGCGAAATCGTCTTGAGAAGTTGGGGTGGGGTCCCATCCTCCTTCATTTGGTTCATCAGAAACCTGCCCGTAGGTTTCTTGAACTTTCAGCATCAGAAGTGGCTTCAATTCTTTTGTGGCTTCTGCCAAAGTCTTATCCGTCATATCGAAGGCTTTGATTTGAGTTTCAGGGTCTACGTTGTTGGCGTGGGGAATCTTTATGCCTTCGTACCAAAAGTGAAATCCGGTGGAAAGAAACTTCTCAAGAAACAGGTCGATATCGTCTTCTGTGATTTTCTCTTTTCCTCTTCCGATAACGGTTGCTTCGGCAAAGTCAGCGAAGTGACGGTATACTGCCGCGTAGTCAGACACGTCTGATGCAAGGGTGATGAGTTGAAAAGGGGTTTCATCAGGGTGACGGGTAATTAGGTGGTGTAGCATAGACGGTCTCGTTGTCCTCAAGGTTTGTTCTTATCTTCTGACGCTGTGTGTCGTCAATTCGCTGAGCGACAAACTCGTTCCTTTTGGCTACGTCAATCATGATGTATGCTCTAAGGATTGAAATCATTAATTCGTATGCGTGAAACTTAACTGTGGTGGAGGATAACTTCTTCAATTTAGCGTCTCTATCTAATCTCTCTTCAAACTCTCGCTTTAGAGCAGTAACGTCTTTTGTGCTAGAAATCTTCGCTTGTTCGATGACAGACACTATTATCGCTGGTATTCTGTGATTGGTTTTGAACACCCGACTCAAATGTGCTATGAACTCGTTTAACCTTGCTTGATAAAACTCCCGCTCGACTGGTTGTCCTGTTATTACTGGGTCTGTTTTGAGTAGTGTTACATTGTTTGTGGCAGCCCAAGTATCGGGGTATATGTTAGCCACTATGCTAGATTGTCTTGCTTTTTCCTCTATTTTTGTGAAAAGGATGTCAAAAAGTCTGAATGGTATTATATCCTCCCGGTCAAAGATGTTGGTATTTCTCTTCTCAATGCTTGTCCAAATGCTTCTAGCCAGTTCTGCTTCTTTGATGTCCCTTGCTCTTTGTTTGTTGTAGGCATTCATAATTGTGAATTCGTTGAAGACCTCAGAATAAGTAGAGACTATGTCTTTGAACAATGGGCTTTCAACTTCGTAAAACACTGTTCTTTTTGGTGCGTAACCTATTTCGTTAACACCTGCTCCTCCTGT
>Ga0098060_1001100_pt1 | contig 11234 bp, 10 predicted proteins | sample 21_taG_FD_77063 | JGI IMG/M metagenome (GOLD analysis project Ga0098060, IMG submission 77063) | Marine viral communities from the Subarctic Pacific Ocean - 21_ETSP_OMZ_AT15319 metaG | ecosystem: Environmental > Aquatic > Marine > Oceanic | place: Pacific Ocean | collected 2015-01-19 | reverse complement strand
TCGGCCAGATTACCGTCGGCCAGATTACCGTCGGCCAGATTACCGTCGGCCAGATTACCGTCGGCCAGATTACCGTCGGCCAGATACTCTTCCCAAACAGACATGCATTTCTTACTATTATGTTTAAGTAACCTAGAATATCTAAGTAATGGTATGCATTTATATAATCTATCGTACGCTCGCTTTCCTTTGATGCCCGCGTCGAGAACCATACCCAGGTAAGTAGTAAATATCTCTTCTTCTAATAGACTATCGCCAAAATCAGGCAACTGTTCCCAAAACATCCTTTCCATAATGTCCAGGAAATCTCCGTGTCCGCAACATTCTCTAATATGGCTCAAAGTTTCGGAGGTGCTTATGGGGTCTAGTCCTATATTTCTAGATATACACTCTAGTGATCTTGCAGAAGCAAAGCGCTTTTCACAACTTCTGGCTTTGCGAAAATATTTGCAACAGCGAAGTTCGCTCAGCTGGCAGGATTCATTATTTGCAGACATTCCACTTTGTTGTCCGACGGGGTTAAAAAACTTTTCTAGTCTTTAGTGTGAGCCATATTTCCAAAAATCATCTTATCCCCTATTTAGGATTCCACACAAGGCCACTGCCTCAAGCGACGAAATATGAGCTAGCGACAAATATGAATATACTTTGTGTGTATTTCCCCTCCGACTATCCTTGCACTTTTTGAGCCTTGATAAAGTATGGTCTCTCGAATTCTTTTGGTTCTTATAGCTCTAATATCCATTATATCTCTATTGGTACTTATGTTTATATATCTTCTACCATCACTTATCTTAATTAAAGGTAAGTAGGGAGGAGAAGAGAGGTTTGACCACGCAGATATTGTAATTTTGGGTGCTGGGACGGCTGGATGTGCTCTAGCGAGGCGCCTGAATGAAAAGTACCCAACAGCTAAGATTCTTGTACTTGACCGCGGTGTTGACCGACGGAACGATGAAGTGGTATACAACATAGCTAACGCTGCACAAGCTGCATATACCTCTCCCTATAGTGAGGTTCTTCAAACAGATAGAGAAGGCACAGTTGCAAGTGTTGGCAACATGTATGGAGGTGGTTCGTCGCACAGTTTTGCGCTGGCTGTGCACGGGTCATCGGCCTTTTATGAACGTCAGTGGTTGCATCTGTTGGGAATGTCAGCAGAGGACCTATTGACATACACAAAACGTATAGAAAGTTACAGCGGCACATCCGAAGACCTGGATAAGAGAGGATAATCGGGACCAGTTTTTGTGTCCCCACTACCAAGTTCTGTTGATATCTTCTCAAGAATAATACCTGTATTGAAACGGGTGATAACGGGAGGTATTCTTACCTTGGCGCAAGCTATGAGTATATACCGATCAAGTGAGGGCAACCTTCGGGGCACGGGGCCTTTTTTGCAAGCATTTGTAAATGGTGTTTCGGTGAGCAAGGGAGTTCCTGTCGTAGAAGATTATAACACAGGAATTGGCGCGTGTATATCTGGTATACCTCAGCTTTTCGTAGATCCTGCGATTGGTGTCCGGAGTAGTTCTAACACAGCTTATATTCCAGATAACTTATTATACACCAACAATAGTAATTTACTACTAAGGCCAAAGTCGAATATCGAGCGGATCGTGTTCGACGGAAAGAGGGCAAATGCAGTTGAGTGGACAGATGAAGACGGCGTTTTGCGTAGGACTTTGGTTGGGCACAAAGTGGTATTATGTGCCGGCGGTATTTATACGCCGTGGCTTCTCCAAAAATCCGGGTGTAATACACTAGGTATCGGAGATAATCTCTTGAACCACTACGGAACAACAGTGATTGCCCGTGTTCCGGATACACAAGTCCGGCCATTTTCCTCAGGCCCAGTAGCATTTGTTTCAAGGGCTGATGGAAAAGAAAGAGCTTGGCAAATAGTGGTATCAGGTCCTTCGTTTGTGAATGAAGCTTTGCTAAAAGATATAGGGCTTCCGGTGAAGGATCCAGGATATCACTATATAACATTTTTGTTTTGGCTATTAGATCCGAAAGTAAGGGGATCGATTGAGTGGGAAGAAGGTAAAAAGTCTCCGAATATCAACCTTCGCCAATTTGAGGACCCTGGAGATGTAGAGAGTATAGAAGAGGGGGTTAGGTGGCTTAGTGAAGTTATCGGAGATGCTGGCGCTGATGTTGTGTATCCTCCAAAATATGCTTTCCAAGGGGGTGATCTACAGAAATATATATCTCTGGGCGTAAGTTCTACGGATCACTATTCAGGCACATGTGCCCTAGGCCACGTTGTAGAACCTAGTAATTTTAAGCTGAGGGAATTCGAGAACTTGCATATCGTTGACACTAGTGTGTTCCCGGCCATTCCAGATGGAAATACCACTTTTCCTGCGCTGTTAGTAGCCGAGATAGCGGCCGATAGAATATAGACCGCCGACAAAATATCCCAAGTGTAATATTGGGCTCTTGTAAACACACAATATACTTTCTATCTTAAGATGGGCCAGACTCTCTAGATATAGAAAAATATAACTCTACACAGTCTCCAACAAAAACCTCCGCAAGGTTTTTTAAAATCTCGACCCAGGAGAGCTATAATTAAAGGCTATTATCGCCTGGCAGACTTACATGAACTTCTGGTGATGTAAACTTTCTTATCTAGTACGTAGATCGGAAAAGCAAAGTGGCTCGCTTGACGGAAGATACATTCCACACCACTAAGAGGGAAGTCGTGTATATGATTCAATGCCGAGGTAATTTTACCCCGTGCAGTTGGGACGTTCTCGCGCTTTAACTTGCCTCCTGATGTAATCTCGTAATAACCAATCGAAGTTTCTGTAGAGAAATATAATTGGGCGAATCTTCGCCCGCATGAGCTTAAAAACCCCGCAAAGGTTTTTTAAGCGCCGTCAGTGATCTTTGTTACTTCTTGGCAGATTTAGCGCGGCTGTTGCTTGATAGGCGGACTTTATTTCCATTAATGTATACTGGACATCCCTGTCGGTAGGCAAGATCGAATATGCCAGCAATCCCGTCTACGGGAATGTATATACCTGATAATTCTTCCACAGTTTCTACTTGATGATACTTTAAACAAAATCTAGCCACAGTGTTGGTCACCGGTAAATATTCCAAACCTTCCAGGTCCTTTACAAAGTATTTATCAAGTCGTAGTAAGTAGTATCCGCCGGTATCATTTTGCAAGGTGCCATTTATCTTTACTTCGCAGTGAGCATTTATCGAGACGGTGTAAAAAGATCCATCTGGGGCCGGCACATCTAGTGAAACGTCCTTTATAATTGATCCGCGGCAGTCTCTAACGTTGGCACAAAATGTAAACGGAGTGCCTTCGAACACGATACCTTCAGGATGCGATGCTAGAAATTTGTAGGAGGTCACATTTCCCAAAAAACTTCGAAAGTGTTTTATCTCACGTGCGCAAACGGTGAAGTCTTTTAGAACATCCAAATCGACAACATCCCCAAAGATTTCAGGGCATATATCAAGTAAGGTTGAGTTGGGATCGACAAACAATGCCTTTCCTATAAGAGGGATACAGCTACATAATCTATCATAAAGCTCAGAGTTTCTAAGATCCCTCTTTAGTATGATTCCAAGGTATAACACAAATGTTTCGCGCTTCTCGCTGAGATAGGAAATTAGCTCGTCTTTATCCTTGCCCAAATATCGCGCCAGCTTTTCAAAAAAATCTTCGTAGCCGCAACATTCTGTAATATGCTTAAGTATAAGGGATGCAGTACCTACACTTATACCTCGGTGACCAAGAATATTTGAGGCTCGCGAGGAAAGTATGAACCCTTCGGGTTCGCGATAGATACGCTCGGCAATTTCGCAGCATGATAAGCCCAAGAGCTCTTCACAATAAGGTATGTTCATTATATCTGCTATATTGGATATACCCAGACTAAAACTTTCTATATTATAATAATCATCAAACCAAGGATTTTGGGAGCCACCATATATTGGCGATCATCTCTTTTCGGCGAACTTGCTGGGGAAATGCTGAAGATAATGTAGATAAAGTGGTTGCCATAGGCAGCCGAAATAATATGTCCATATACATCCTAGCTAGTGTACCCAAAACATCGCATCGTATATGCCGGGGTTCTCTAATTGCATTACGCGGTAACTTATACCAAACCTACCTAGTAATTCCTTCTTTAATTTAGAAATACCAAAGTAACAAAGGAACGTATGCGCCGCTAGAGCAGTGCACTTCTTCGGACCATATGTCCACAAAAACTCTGCAAATTTTTTTAAAACAGGCCTACTTTCTCGCGGATTTGTTCCGAGTTTGGATTATTTCCACCCTTCTAGTGTCGATGTAGACAGGGTGCCCGCAGCGGCAAGCAATATCAAACAAATCATTTACCTTTGTTTTAGGGACAACGTCGGTCAAGGTATCCAACTCTTCCTTTGATAAACAAGACTTCATCATAAAGGGCAAGATATGACCTTTGCGAACACTAGATTCTTGGAGAATGGATTTATACCTTGGGAATACCCTATACAATTCCAAGACTTCTTCTCCTCCATCTTTTTTTCCTGTAAACTCCATACTAATATCCACCAATAAGAATGGTTTGTATCCCTCCAGATCCATGTCGGATACTATCCTTTCATTAAACTCGCCAACTTGCTTACATAGCCTTTGTAAACCTTCGGGTAGCTCGTTTCCATAAGCTTCCGCCTCTTCGAGATCGGATACCATAAACTCGCAATATCCAATTGACGGTATTAGCTTGTAGAAATAATCCACTTCCATTTTGCAGGTAAATAGGTCGCGGATAGTATCAAGGGCGATAAAGTCTCTGCCGGGTATTTCCCCATTGGCCGAATCGGAATCTCTTAGTTTTATGGTAGAGCGTTTGTCCAAAAAGTCCTTGATAAAAGGAATACAATTAAAAAAGCTGTCGTAGGTATCGGTCTCTTTAAATTCCTTCGTGAGTACAAATCCCAGGAAAATAACAAATTCATCTTCGTCCTCATCCTCCAACCTCTGTAGCAAATCGTCCACATTCGTTTCGTTTAGCTTGGCCAGCTCCTGGAAAAAATCTTCGTATCCGCAGCACTCCCGTATGTGTTTTAAAATGTTATGAGATCTTCCCGGACATGGGAATATGTCTTTAGAGTTACATTTGAACTCTGTATATTTGACGATATTGTGATCGAATTCCTTCTTTATAATGGCGGTTGTGCGGCAACATTCTCTGAGTGAAGACATTAGATTAAGATAATACTTAAATGGTAAATTACCCTAGCTAGGGTTTACCGCGCGCTTTCTCTAAAAACCCCGCGAGGTTTTTTATGGTAGCCGGCTAGATCCGCGACGAGGGTTTGCTGATTACGTTCTCTCAGACTTCATCATCTGAGAAAGTTTACTCAACTACATTTTGTTATATCTTCCGAAATGGTATGTATCTTATACTACAGTACATACAATCTAGTTATAGATTGAGTTTATCCTGTTTACATAGTGACAGACTTAAGGTTATTAGCATATATAGCCCTAGATATCTTATTCTCCATCATCACTAACTAGTTGTAGACAACATTTACATCTAGCTAGATAAAAAAACCATGCGAGGTTTTTTGAGCGGCATCTACGCCATTCGCTACTTCTTTGCGGATTTAGCGGAACTCTTGCTCGACAGCCAAACCCTCTTCCTGCAAATATACACGGGACATCCCTGCAGGTATGCAAGGTCAAACATCGCGCCAATTTCGTCAGCGGGAATGTAGATTAGATAAGTTTCTGTTCCACTTTCACTGTGGTGTCTATTCACAGAAAACCCACGCCTTCTCCCAAATGGAGAAAGGTATCCATCCTGCATAATACGAGTGTTATGTCTATAAAGTTCCATCATGTAGTACCTACTAAGTTCTCCGCCCGAGCTTTCTATCTTTTGTTTTTTACCTGCATGTATGTGGATGGATGCGGTGTATCCATCTTCGACGGGGATATCTAATGAAACATCCCTTATTAATTCGCCTGATTCGTCTCTTATGTTGGCGCAAAATGTAAATGGACTATCTTCGGCCACGATGCCTTCAGGATGCGAGACGAGAAAATCGTAGGATACCGCGACCATTAACAACTTGCGGAAGTATTCTATCCCCTGCACGCAAAAGGCAAAATCTTTCAACATTTCCACATCAACTACTTCTCCAAATATTTCATGGCATCTCCTAAATTCGGGCAACTCCCGTCTGCTTGATAACGCCTTTCCCATAAGGGGGATGCAGTTGTATAGTCTATCATAAAGCTCAGTATTCCTTAAATCCTTGTTTAGAATGACACCTAGGTACAGCACAAACACTTGGTGGTTATTGCTCAGATGCGAAATTAGTCTGGCTTTATCCTTACCCAAACATTTGGCCAGCTCTTCAAAGAAATCACTGTAGCCGCAGCACACCGTGATATGCTTTATCACAAGTAAAATCCGGGATCTAGGTATATTACCGAGTCTGAAGCAATCTATGAAATTATCGGTATTTTCTCGGAGGCGTTCGGCAATCTCGCAACACAATAAACTCGACGTCATCTTGTTACTATCTAAATTCATATGTTGGATATATGTAGATTAAAGCTTTCTATTATTCGGCGACACTATCACACAAAAACCGGAGAGGTTTTTTAAACACACATGGTCGCTTTTACTTCCTGGCAGATTTGGCGCATCTTTTCCTAGTTAGGGTGATCTTCGTTTTGTTAAAGAAGACGGGGAAATCGTGTTGGTGTGCAAAATCTAGCATCGCGTCTATATCCTTGGCAGAAATGAAGATGATTTCAATATTCGCCAAGGGTTCTCCGAGGTGATCTTTCGCGCTAAATGATCCTATATCACTAAATTCCTTACATAGCCTGGATTCTTTTGGTCCGCCGCCATAGCTGCGTAATTCGAAGCTTAAATATTTGGTGTATACATTTTGGTTATTGGGGTATTCAACAAAATAGCCAACGTCCGTGCAAACCGTCAAGTACCTTTCTCTATTTTGTATTATTGGAGTAACATCCCTTATTGTTGCACCATCTATGCTGCGTAAATCGGTGCATAATGAAAGTATATTGTTCTCTGGCTCTGTATTTTCGTTGCACATCATAGCGAATTCATAGTGACATACGTTCGGTGAGATTCTCCGGAAAAGATCTATTCTGTGTGTGCAGAATAGATAGTCCTTTAGAGCATCTATATCCACTATACTTCCTAGTAAATATAGGAGGGGTGGTTCACTGTATCTTTCTAATGAATACTCCAGCCCTTTTACTATGGTGGGAATGCAATTAAACAACCTATCGTAAATCTCATAGTCCCTTAGGTCCTTCGTTAATATCACTCCGAGGTACAAAATAACATCTTCGCGCAAGTTGCTGAAGTATGAAAGTAGTTCGGATGGACTTTTACGCATTTGAGTAGCCAGTTCCTCAAAAAAATCGTTGTACCCGAGACACTCATTGAGATGTTTTAATATTAAAGAACACCTATTCACGTAAGGGAATTTTCTATCTAATATGGCTCTATCATATCTAGTAACCCAACCTTCTCTGACATTATTTTCCATGCGCTCAACAACCTCGCAACACGATAGCTCCAACATATTATAACAAGATTAGGAATACCCAAAATAAAACTTTCTGTTATTCTGGGGAATCACCATACAAAAACCGAGAAGGTTTTTTAAACCCGCTGACTACTTTCTTGCGGACTTGCCGCGAGATGCAGAATACAAGTTTATCTTCCGCCCATCAATGTAAATTGGGAATCCATGTTGGCAAGATAGATCCAATAATCTATGCAGTTCCCGCATTGGCATGGAACACATGCTAGATCCTTGTTCTTCTCTGTACCTTGTGATAGTAGACGGCAGTATTTTTCTACCGTCTGACAGAACCTCCTTATCTTTGTCATAGTCATACAATTTCCAAGTTGTGTTATACGCATATTCGTACCCTTTAACTTCCGGACCTGATAATAAATTCGCAACGGTTGTGCAGACCGACACAAAGGGTTCGTAGTTTGCAACATCGCGTTTGTATCGGGGCAAATATTCCCATATCTTTTCTTCTTGGACGCGGAGTTCGGCGCACAAATTTAAAGTCTTCTCGTGTAGCAATTCACCAGCTGCCATAAATTCCTCAAGGTCACGCAGCCTTAACTCCAAAAAAGATGTGCGCACAGGCACCAAAAGACGAATGTGGTCAATGTTCGAAAAACAGTAGATAAAGTCCTTCAGCACGGATAGCTTGATATTGTCTTTTAATATTTCTGCTGCACCCACATCTTTAGCATTGGAGAAATTTAGTAGTATGTTGCCCAATACGGGAACGCAGTTTAATAATCGGTCATAATTATCGTCGCTTACAGCACATTCTGTTAGGATCATCCCGAGGCAGTAAGTAAAGGCAAGGTAGTCTCTCAATATAAGCGTTAGTTGGGTCAGATCTTTTTCTAGCGCAGCTGCCACCTCCTCAAGGAACTTGATGTGCCCGCGACATTCTATAATATGTTTAACTATAGTCTCGGAGTATAGTATATTCAGCGCTTGAATATACTATACTCCGAGACTATGTGCTTGGTGGAGTAATCCGAAGAATTGACGATCTGCTACGCCAAAGGCCTCGCAGCATTCCGGCTTATCACAAACAGACATATTTCACCTTACTTACAAATAACATTCTATATAATCGTGTAAGTAACGCCAAAACCCTTTGTGGGTTTTTTAAGTACCACGGCAAATATCTACATCCTTGCAGACTTGCCACGAGAATTACAATATAAGCTTATCTTCCAACCGTTGATGTAAATTGGAAATCCATATTGGTAGGCAAGATCCAACAATCTGCCAAGTTCTTTTGATGGAAGAAATACTGTCTTGCTCTCCCGCTCTCGCAAATATCGCTTGATAACGAATGGCTGTATTTGGTTTGCGTCCCCCAAAAATTCCCGCTTCTTTTCATAATCGTAATATTTCCAATATGTCCTGTATCCAGAGGGACTCTTGTTGCTAATTCCATCACTTGTAAATACCGATATAAAAGGGACGTAGTTTTCGGGCTCGTGTTTTTGCGTCCGTATATAATCCCTCATCCTATCCACCCTATCTCGAATATGGGCGCACAGATCCAAAACTGCATCGTCCAGCTTCTCTCCACTAGCCGTGAGTTTTTCTAGATCACTTACCATAAATTCGAAGCTCTGGATGCGCGCCGGCAGTAACTTTGCGAAGTATTCGAGGTTCGCTGAGCAACGATTAAAGTCCTTCAACATAGATAAGTTAGCGTGTCCTTTAAATATAACCATCTTCTCGCCAGTTAATTCCCTGGTAGATCTCGAATTTGCCAATTCCCAGGAAATGCCATCGGCTATTACGGGAATGCATCCCAGAAGATTGTCATATGTTTCTGTGTCTACGATATCTTTTGTTAGTATCATCCCGAGGTATATCACAAAACTATGAAGCTTGCACAATAGCGACATCAGTTGTGCTCTGTCTTTTTCTAGCAAAGCCGCTAGCTCCTCGAAGAATGTTGTATGGCCGCAGCATTCCGTAATATGGTGCAGAATAGTCTCCATATGATTACTTACTTGGTCTATGCTCCTATACGCGCTGCATCCGTATAAAAACTCTGGCAGTAGATATTTCGATGAGATGATAGCCTCGTTGCATTTTGCCTTATCGCAGTACGACATATATACTTTGTAAGGGTAAGGGAAAAATAATCTATTTGTCCTGGTAATGTACGGAAAGGCCTCCACTATAAGCAACGCTGACCAGCGCGACAAAAACTTTCCGGGGTTTTTTAAGCTAGCCTGGCGCCACACAGAACTATTTTCTTGCAGATTTGCTTCCCAGTTGACGATATAGCTTTATCTTCTGGCTATCAAAATAGACGGGCAGATTTAATTTAGCGAATGTCTCTATAATATGTGGAATCTTGTCGCTAGTGAACGATCCCTCTACATAGCCGAGTACTGGTAAGATATCTTGGAGACGTTCCGCGGGTATCTGAGTTCCATCTTTCAAGTCTTCCAAATCCCTCTTGTAAAAACTTGGGCATGATCTTAGGCCAAATCCCTCTTCTCCACTCAGTGAGATCTCTGTATCGGATCTGGGCGAGATATACACCGATACAAAAGGCTCGTGTTGTATAAGATCTAATTTTCCCCTCAGTTCCGGCTCATACTTCCTTATTTCTCTACAATTCTCTTCCATGTCCCCTGGCAAGCACGCCCCGTTAACTAGCGCCGCTTCAAGATCAGACACTGAAAACTCCAAGAGTAATTCAAACTCGCATATGATGTTGGATAACTGTGGTATATTTACAAAACAGAATATGAAGTCTACTAATACCTGCGGATTTGTAACACTCTTAAAATGTTCCCGATCTTCGAACACGTATTCGGTGAGAAAGGCTCTTAATACAGGAGCGCAGTTGTAAATCCTGTCGTAGTAGTCGGGAGATGGGAGAGATGTTAAAATCTGTGCTAGGTAGAAAATAAAGTGGGAGCTTCTGGGTACTGAAATGATATAGTTATCGGCAACCTCCCCTACCCTACCATCTGCTAGCGTATCCAAAAGGTCGCCGTATCCACAACAATTCCTCATATGCGACATAATATGATCGTTGGTTAGTTGAGATTCTGGACAATATATGCCGAGCGCCTTCGAGTGAAATTTTAGCAGTGAATGAGCATTTTGGTGGCTCTTCAACTTGGAAAAGGCATTACAACAGCATAGACCGGTATGTTCACAAGACATATCCCGGGCACAAGACATAAATTCTCGATCGATTGATATTTATTTTCAATATTAACCGGACGGCACCGCAAAAACTTTGTGAGTTTTTACAACCGAGCTATTCTCCTGCAGGCCCAAGGTGTTATTGTCTTCTATTTTGGAAGATATAGTGAGTGGGTTCTAAGAGTGAACCATTTCGCCCTACGTGTGAAGAATATCTAGTGCTTGTATATGAAGGTCTTTACAAAAACTCTTGGATGGATATAAACCACACTCTGCGGACAATCTATGAGACCTCTTAATTACCTGTTATCTAAAAGATAACTCATTAACCAACTTCCAAAGATAGGATAACAAGATCATATACCGCTCATATACCGCTCATATACCGCTCATATGCCGCTCATATACCGCTCATATGCCGCGAAACACCCAGAAGACCGCGACACTATATACAAAAAACTTTCTAGGTTTTTTTAACCAACTATTTTCTT
>Ga0098060_1001093_pt1 | contig 11261 bp, 17 predicted proteins | sample 21_taG_FD_77063 | JGI IMG/M metagenome (GOLD analysis project Ga0098060, IMG submission 77063) | Marine viral communities from the Subarctic Pacific Ocean - 21_ETSP_OMZ_AT15319 metaG | ecosystem: Environmental > Aquatic > Marine > Oceanic | place: Pacific Ocean | collected 2015-01-19 | reverse complement strand
TCTCATGAAAGAAGACGAATATGCTTGGCAGTTCGTGGATGGTGCCACAGAATGTATCGTGTGTAAAGAGGAATAATCCTCTACTAGATGAATGAATATTACGAAGTGCAACTAAGGCACGTATGGGACGATGAATACGGTTGGTGCGAAGTAGGAGTATATGATACTCTTGCGGAGGCATGGTTTTCTTACAAAGACTGTATAGCCCACGATGTTGGACAAGATTACGACGAGGTAAGAATTGTTTATTATAGTTATGTCGTACCAAACAACCACACAATAGTGGTTGCATACAAGAGGAGTGAATAATCCTCTACTAGATGGAACAAGAAATTGAAAATCAAGGAAATGAAGAAGAAGTTACTAATGAATCAATAGCCATACCAATACTGGGCCAAGGTCGAGAATTGGTGATATGGTTGTATGACAGTATGGAAGACGGTGTATTCCAACACACTCACCATGGTAAAATACCACCTTTACTGGTAAGCCCAAGGGCAGACGAGTATACACAGGGGTGGGTATGTATTGAGGATGAATATATACACGTCGCAATTAAGGATATGCCTGATGACCCTGCTAGGCAGGGAGGTATAATTGCACACGAATGCCTACATGTTGTTAGTGTGATTCATAGAAAAACTGGACAGAATTTCAATGTCGAGAAAAACGGTGACGATGAGTTCGCTTGCTACTTATTACAGTGGCTAGTGGAACAATGTCACCTAAAACTGACAAACAATGGGGAAGAATAATCCTCTACTAGATGAACCCTGAATGGAAGAAACGTCAAGAAGAAATGATAAAACACTGGAATGAGCGTGCAAATGAATTGGTTGGTAAGACAATCAAATCGTGTCGCTACATGACAGACGAAGAAAAGGAAAAACTGGGACTAGAGCACTGGTGGCGAATTAATGTAATAATTACTTTCGACGATGGTACTATTGCATTTCCATCGCAAGATGATGAAATGAATGGTTCCGGTGTACTATATGCTTACAGAGCAGATGGTTCTGAAATACCAATGCCTCACATATAATACTGAGGCAACGGGCTAAAGCCCTACTAGATGATGAAATTATATGAAGAAATGAACGCTAGAGAGAAAATCATCCACGACCACGGAGGAACTCAACTCACAGATGATGTAAATCATCCAGTGAGGAGATACTTCCGGTGCTGGTTGGATGGCTCTTACAATGGCGAACATCATTATCGACGCAACTGCGATTTTGTTCGTAGGAACCACAATCACCACAGTATGATGAGACAATTTGTTGTCTCGGAGTTCTGTCAGTATGTGGCTAGAGAATATGACATAAGCACCGAATACGCAAAGACTTGCGTATCTGAAAGTATGTCCTCTAGTAGATTCCTACTACTAACTAACCAGTTGATTGACGATGCGCTCGACCTCGTAGACTTCGAGGAAGAGTGAAAGGGCTAACGCCCTACTAGATGATATTGAGAAATATTAAAGGAATTGAGGTGAAAGCATGAATGAAGAAAATGACGAAGAAAACACAAATTTAGTGGAAAGTCTAGAGGTAAATTTTACCGCAGAGACTAATCCTGAGTTGGATGCGTTTTTACAAGAACAACAGAAGATTATGATGAATAAAATGGAAGAAGCGATTGCTAGGAATGAGGGTGTGAAATCTCTCACAGATAAAGAAATAGCGGACTATCTCAGGGAGAAAAATCCGTTTGCGATTGACAAGATATACCGAGCCTTGTATAAAGGCGGGGGTCCTATCAACTCTTCCGACATTACACCACCACCATTACCGTTGAAGTTTATGACACGCGCACTTACTGCAAATGTCGAGTTTATAATAATAAACTGGAGTGGTGGTAGTGACGAAGGACATTTGAATGTCGAGTTGGTAACTAATGATAATCTACTCTTAACTTCTTGGATACAGACTGAAAATCGCCCGTTGGTCCGAGCGCTTATTGCAGACATCGAGCAATGGTGTTACAACACCATGGATTACGGTGGTGCTGGAGACGGAAGTAATTACGGCGATATTATTCGCTACAACTTGACAGAAGGAACTGTCTCAACTGAGACTTGGTGGACTGAGGAAGTCCATGGAGGTGAAGATGTTGACACCTTGGAAACATGCTGAATCATCTGTAAACAAATGGGGCGGAAAGCCCGAAGACTACATCGAAATCCATGATTGGTTCGATGAGACGAAACAGTACACAGGAGACTGGACCCACCGGGTTCTGCGGCACCATGCCGCAGGAATCCAATGGGCCATCGAGAAGTTCGGTCATTCGATTGAAAACTCAGATGGAAAAGAAATCCCTGTGAAGATGATTGCCGAAAGGCACGTCGAAGAAGACTGTGGGTTCGTACCCACTGTTGCAGATTACCTTAAACCGACTTTGAAGAATCCGGAAAACTGGATGCTTAGAGTCAAAACAACGAGTGTTCATGTGATGCAATTCACAGAGTGAACACTCTACTAGATGAGTAACTTAGTGGAAACTATTACGAATGAAAAAGAGAAACTTGTATTGAGGATTTATCATGATGAGTTCGCCAGTTTACATGATTGGTTGGACATAGATGGTCCTCAGATTTACTACAAACACAGAGAGTGCAGGCTGGGTCAGCACGAAATTGACCCGTTGGACTTCGGTAGTGAAGAAGAATTGATACAGTGGCTAAAGGATGAAAAGGCAGCCAAGACAGTTAAGAAACTCTATGCTTATGAGCATGGTTCGATTACTATCAAGGCTGGAAATGCAAACCCGTTCAATTGTCAGTGGGACAGTGGACAAGTTGGGTTTGTCATCTCTGAAAAGGAAGATGATGACGAAAATATTCATGCTGTAGTCAAAACAGTAGACATGTGCCTACAAGGTCAAGTCTACTGCTTGACCGTATCAAAGATACAAGAAAACGGAGAGGAAGAGGAAATCGACTCGTGCGGTGGGGTGTTAGATGACACCTACTACCAAGGATGCGAGGATTTCGCTGAAAGCGAAATGGGATGGATTCCTCTACCGAAAAAGGGCTAACGGTCCTACTAGATGAAAGATTATAGATTAAAAAATGATTTAAGAGACGTTGATGAGATTGATTTTCACAACCATATATCTTGGGAAGATGTTCTGATAGATTACGACAATAACCCGTCGGATATTAGAGGACATGACCAAGGTATAGGATTCGGCACATGGTGTATGAATCAGTTGTTGGAAATTAAAGAAAAAAATGGTGGCGACTTTCGCAACCATGTTGTCTTAGTTGACGTGAGACCTTGGCTAGGTGCTGATGTCATCATGGACCGAAAGGTCATGACAGTTGATGACGAGACTATCGAACTAATGTCTAAAACAGATAAGGAAACATCAGATAAAATAAGAGACAAGTATGAAAACGGAACAGAGATTTCTATTTTGATGTTGACATGGTATTCGGCTATAAGAAGCCGAAATCCTGTCTTCACAAAAGAGAGTTTCTCTATGAACGAACATTCTTGGGACGAGTTATCTGATATCCTATAAACAGGCTGAGGCCTACTAGGGGAGTTGTAGTCATGACGTTAAAACGGGTATTAGGTTCTTATTCATCCGAACCCCGACTCCCCACTAGATGAGTATAGAAGAGACTAGAAAACAAAATTTAGAAAAAATGATGAAAATCGCAGACTTGACGAGAGAAGAACGAGATGAAATGTACCGACAAACTGAAAAAGATTTCAGGCGAAGGTTTGCAGATTATTCTCGTTATGAAAGCGGCTCAGCCGACAGTAACATCCGGTTAGTAGAAAACTTGAGAACGTTTTCCAATAGCCTACGAGAACTGGTGTCTCCAAGCAACGATTATAATTACGACATACTGAACATAGTGATGATGTATGTCTTAAATGGCTTTGACATTGATACTAGATTGCATTACTTACATTGCGAAGAATACGTTTTGAGTGAACTGAAAAAGGTTGACCAAGAGGCGTGGGAAGTGCAGTATGAGACAATGCGTGAAGGATTGAAAGGGCTTGACTATATGCCCAATACAAAAGCCTCCGAATGAGGCTACTAGATGAGTAACGAAAGAATTGACATTGAAGAATATACTGAGATATTTGAGGCTGATGACGGAATAACCGAGGAACAATTGGTTACTTTCGGTCTCAGCGCACTTGAAGAATTGAAGAGATGTTATGAAGAACTTGATAATCTTCCTGCGAGGGAGACTTTGAACGAAATGCACGACTATACAAAGTGGCTTGAAAGAGTCGAATCGTATTTTCTTGCAGATGGTTACTTCAATCACGATGCTGACTTTGTGCGTATGTGCGCCGTAAACAACAAATACGGCTATCGCATAGAAGTTATCGACGGTGTAGAAACTGTCGTACATGAGTCAGAGTGGTGAAGACCAGCCTCAGAATGAGGCTACTAGATGGATAAAGAAAAAACGATTTTATTACAATTAACAAACAAACAAGTAGAATCTTGGATTGTTGGGAATAATAGCGACGACGGGTTGCTCGATGACCAAATGGATATGTTTAGACCCATATTAAGGGGTGTTGATGAAGATGGCGATTCTTATTATGAGAATCCTATTGTTATATTCGACACACCTTTTGCCACGTACAACAATATGCGGGAAGAAATATGGGTTGTTAAAGTAACAATCTACCCCGTCGAAGAATAAGAGAAACGCCTCCGAGTGAGGCAACTAGATAGCAAAGCGCAAAGAAGAGGAGAGGACGAAAGTTCTCTCCTCTTTTTTTTTGCTTAAACTTTGCTCAAAACGCACAATGCTTCGTATCTAGGTAGGGTGTGTTCCCCTGCTGAAATGGTTTTCTTATGTGGGAAATCTATTGTCACGTCTTCCTCTAATAGGATGGTTACATCACCCAACCCTACCGTGGTCATTAGTTTCTCCACTATTATCTCAGTGAATGCTAGTTCGTCATAATCTAGACGAACAGATGGTAGTCCACTCTTACCGTGAATACTTCCGGGTACTCGTAGAATCCTTCTACGGTCTGTGGTAACTTTACGGTCAACATAATCAGATAGTTCTTTTGTGTATCTAAATGTCGCTGGTAATAAGCCAGTGAACTCTTTGAAGCGTCCTGCTTTGAGGTCCTCTATTTTCTGAGGATTCTCTAGTAGGGCGCTTATTTTTTTTACCACGTTCTTACCGAAGTATGTGCTAAGAACTTCTTTATCGAAATCCGGTGATAGGATTATCTCGTTGATGAAATGTCCTACTTGTCTACCCCATCCGTAGGGTCGTAGTTTACCGTCTACTATGATGTTCTTCTTGTCTACCCCTTTACCCTGAATGTAGTCTAGTAGTTGTCTTCTATCACTAGCGTCTAGGTTTCGATAGTATGGGTCTGTGATAGTGACGTGGAACCCCTTGTTACCTGAGTAGTCGATTACCATGTCTTCTTTTTCAAATCCTAGGTCCTTTAGAACGGTGTCTATCAGTCTTAGAGTAATCTTTCTAGAGTCCTCTATTTGGTCCCATCTGTTCTCAAATGCCTTGTCTGTATCTAGGTCGAATACTAATTCGTAGTTAATCAAGTCTTTACAGTCGTGAGGGTCTAGATAGTAGCCGGTAGAAGCATATACTCCATGAGGTGCTTTCTGTTGTAGTGTTAGTTTCTCTACTAACTCATCTACTGTATTACAATATATATTCCTTATATTAGCATTAATAGATATCTCTCTACGGTGTATATCATCTATATGTAGAGTAGAGGTAGTATAGTATTCCCTAAGTAAGTCCCTATAACCTAACTTTCCCTTGTATATTGATTCTTGAATCTCTCCCATCATCTCACCTACCATCCTGCCTTCTATTGTTCTTCCATAGTGGTTCTAGTCTGTCTAGGATTTCACTAACCATATCTTTACTTAGATTGTTATCCCATTCGTTGATGTCCGGTACTTCTGAAAGTGGTAATTGTAAAGCGTGTGCTAGGAACTCCATCGCTGCTCTATCATCTCCTGCAAATACTTTGCCAACTAAATCTCTAGCGAACTTAATCTGACCAGCAGTTGCTATGCTGTGGTCGGTGGTCATTGGTATTGCTAAAGCGGCTGGGGATGATGCTTTGGTAAAGAGCGGTAGAATTGGTTCTTCTACCGAATCGGAAGAATGCAGGTTCCTCTTCACTGATATTGAAATGTCCCCAATATCAATATCCACATCTGTAATCGTTCTTAGTTCGTCTATCGTACTTAGTATCTCAATTATTTCCTTTGACTTCATTACCACACCCCCACAGCAGGATTTGCGACCCCGTCGTATGTGTACTGATTACCTTTCTTAAAGAACTGGGTTATATCCTTATTCCTTGTGAACTCTTTCAATATGTTCTCAACTTGACCCATGTTTGGTATGTCTTCCCAGTGTTTACTCATTTCTGAATAGATTTCGTCTATTGGGTGGTCGGTTAACCAAAAGTTATCGTGTATCAATATGACAAATGTTTCTGCTACTTTCTGTCTGATTTCTCTAGCGTCTTGAGATAGTCCGCCGTCTATTATTCCGGGGTCTTTCTCTTGTAGAGTTTCCTTTAGAATGTCTTCTGCAAACTTGACGTGTTTTAGAGTCGCCTCTTCTACTCCATCGAATCTAGCAGATGCTAATGCAAATCTCGCTAATGATGCCACTTGTCTATGTGAGCGCATATTATCGTCTTGTGCATTTTCACTTCTCTTAGAAGAGTGAGTAGATGCTATGTATCGAGCGGCTTCATTAGAGAGAGTAACAGGTCTACTTCTACAAACCGCTAGGTATTTCTTCATAAAATCTAACGATAGTTTGTTAGAATCGGGGTCTACTCCATCAGATGAAACCAATCCTTGTAACATTGAAAGGGCCACCTTCTCATCGTTGTCCTTATTTGCTATATCTTCTAGTACGAATATTGCATCAAACCTTTGTAGGATAGTAAACTCTAGTCCAATCTGAGAAGAGTATGGTGTTTGATTATTCTTATTGAACTTCTTCCTATCGGAATCCTTACCTTTCGGATTAGCCCCTGCTAGAACAGAACATCTAGTAGGAATCTTAGCCTTTACAATCTTAGATATAGTGACTTCTCCACTTTCCATAGCGTTGTTGAAATCACCGAAATCACCCTTGTAGAGGTTGAACTCGTCAACAGAGCATACTCCGTCAGCGCTAGTTAGACCTAAGTCACCGGGTAATACTGCCCATCTTTTCTTACTAGAATACAAATCCTCTACTTGAGAGCAAGCCCCTGTTAGTCCTGCTTGTGTAGCGTTATCGGCTGAAACATACCTACTACCCGGTGTTAACTTAGTAGACAGTCCTAAGAATTTTGACTTAGCAGTACCGGGGTCTCCAACTATTAGAATGTGAATACCTGACCGATGACCGAACCTTTCTTCTGCTGGTGAACGACAATGTTGTAAGACGATTGCTTTCTTAATATCGCTCGCTGCATAAATATGTCCAGCCCATGAGTGTATGAATAACTCCATCCTTTCTTCCAAGTCAAACCCGTCTATGTATCCTTGAATCTCTTCTTCATCCTCAGGTGAGACATGGACTTCGGTGCTCGTGTCATCTAATACTCTATAATTAGTAGCCAATAGATAACTACTACCTATTAGACTATTCTTAGTTATAGGTTCTAGATTCAAAGCACCTGTTACCTCGATAGACCTACCAGCCAAATCGGTGTTACATAGTGTGGACCTCAATTCGACCATCTTGCTTCTAGCCTCACCACCTATCTCTTCCTCTTGTAGGGTCAGCCTTTGCATTGGTTCACTTCTAGATTCTTTACTAGACAGTTTGATGAACTTACTGCCGCTACAAATCGGGCAACTTTGTGGGGTGGATATTAGACCCATCTCTTCATCTTGTTCGTGCAGAATGATGTTACCACACTCTGCATCGAAATCGTTCTTCGAAGTGCATCTAAATGCTATGTGTGTCATCACCATTTTAATCTCACCAACTTCGGTCACTTGACCTATTGATTTCACTAATCTGCCTACATCTAGTCCGTATTCCAATGCTTGAAAGTCTCTAAACGAATGCTCCGGTAGATTACCGATTCTCCACTCAGGTCTAATTCGGTGATATATTTCTCGCTGTTCTATCATGGGGTCTGCTATGTAAATGAACTCCCTTTCGAATCTTTGAATCCAAAATAAGACGCTCTTGGGTGTAGTGATAACATGAGTAGCCATATTATTGTACGAAGACCTAAAGGCCGCATAATTATCAAACTGAATACCCACAATGGTGACACTCTCAGGTGGTATGATACTATATCCACTTGGTTCTATTACAGGTAATATTAACTCGGATGATAGGGCGTTAGTATCTATGTGAAATATCGGTATATTCGGATTAACACTCGAATCAGACTGGCCTTTCAACGAACCAATAGCGGATAGTGTTGAAGAGTTGACTGGTATATTCATGGTGGCCATTCTGCTCGATGCCTCTATCGCCATGTCGTCGACTAGGCTTGCTCTATAATCTGCGTCTAGAGAGGTGTCGGATGTGAACACCTGACCTGAATGGTGCATCAGATAAGCGACGACAGACCTTCTAATATTTCTCTCGTTCTCATCGATTCTCATTAAAGTCCGAGCGGTATCGCTGATGTCCTCGACTTCATTCGTGTCCATCATAACCATCAAGCATACCTCCTGAAGTCTAATCGGCTAGTAGTTATTTCATAACCTTCTTTGGCCATTAACCTGATTAATTCATCTCTCAGTTTCGGTAAATCAGGTTTCTTGGCTAGTATAGGGTATTTCCTTTTGTCTAAATGCGTTGAAAGGTCATGTGTTAATACATCCTTGTCTAGATTGGAGACTATATCCTTTGCCACCGACCCCATCGACACCAATGCTTCAATACCGTCTCTCATGCCTCGAACGTAGTATAGATTCTCTACACCACCAGTGTCTCTACTGATTTTCTCTACCGCTATATCCAAACCAGTCTTCTCTATTATACACCTCTTGAATGTGGTCGTTGGGAGTAGGGTATCAGTGTACCCTAAGTCATTTGCTTCTCTAGCAGTAATTATCCCAGTTGCTTCTAACCTGTTTTTGACTAGGGATACTGCTCGCGTATGGCTGGTCCTTGTCTTTCTCAATTCGTCTGCACGCTTTCTTACTAAATTCAGTTCTTCTTTGGTCAATCTAGGCATAATACCCATTATCTTGTCATAGTCCTTGCTCATTCTAATTCCTTCCGGATTCTTCCGAGAATGCATCTAGTCTATAATAATTGGCTTTCTAATTACAGTTAAATAGAGGGGGACTGACAGAGACAGTCGTTAGTGATGGATACTACTGTTGTTAAATGCCGTGAATGCGGTTGCCGGGATTTGGTCGTTGACGAAACCAAAGGTGAGCGGTACTGCACTGGGTGTGGTATGATGGTAGAAGAGAGAATGGTGGACCCCGGACCGGAATGGGTGAACCATACGAGTGAGGGTAAAGACCGGTCTCGCGTCGGTATGCCCACTAATGCCCTGCTACATGATGGTGGCCTATCCACTGATTTGGATTGGAGGAATGTAGATTATTCAGGTGTGCCTATTAGTGGTAAGTCTAGAAATCAGTTTTACCGTATGCGGAAATGGCAGAAGAGAAGTAGGCATACTGGGGCTAGGGAAAGGGCTCTTTCAGAAGGTTTCCGTGTCATAGAAACGGTTGCCTCGAAAATGTCACTCCCCAAGACATGTAGTGAACGTGCCGCTAACATTTATCGTAAAGCGCAAGAAGAAGGCGCTATCAGGGGAAGAAGTATCGCAACTTGCTCTGTCGCTTCGTTATATATTGCTAATCAACTATTCAAAACAGGGAGAACTGTCGAAGACTTCGCAAAGGCCAGTAAAATACCCAATAAGGAAATTGGTAGGGTTTACCGTAGTATAAAGCGGGAATTGAAGATTAGGACTCCAGCACCAACCCCTTTGGTGTACATCGACCGCTTTTGTAGTGAACTAGGATTGCCAACAGTCGTAAAGACACGGACTAGGCAAATCGTAAATGATGCCGAGCAAAAAGGTCTAACAGACGGTAAATCTCCTTGTGGTGTGGCAGCCGCTTGTGTCTATATTGCAGCGTCGGTGGAAGGTTTTCATCGAACGCAGCGGGAAATTTCCGAGGCCAGTAACACGACAGAAGTCACGATTCGTAATAGGTACAAGGAGATTTGTGCAGTCTTAGGGGTTGAACTTTCTCTAACTCCTTACAATTGAAAAAAATACAATCGTAAAGGAAAAGTCCTGTTTCTTTATAAGACGATAAATCGTCAACTTTTATGAAAACGTTGTACTGCCCCTATACTCAGTGGTTTTTTGATGATAGTTTTCTTCTACGAATCCGAAAAGGAAAAGTCATTAATTCCTTTACGAAGTTCTTAGCAGTCTAACGTTTAGGTCATTTTGATGTTATAAAGAGGGTGAGATTATTGTTGTTACTTTTCCTTTACGATTCCTCTTCCATTCCTTTACGGTGATTCCGAAATCCGGTAATATGTGTCTCAGTTATGGATGTTAAACAGTAGTTATTATTATTATTAATAGAAAAATATAATAAGAGAAAGAAAGAAAGAGAGAAAGAAACAGGGGAGGATTCCTTTACGATTGTTTTTCCTAATCCTGACAGACAATTAGAATAATACCGAGTAGGTTATAATGGTGGGGTCACAGAGATATACTTATGATAAATTGCCATCATTGTGAGTTGCCACTACTAGAAGAAGAACACATCGTAATCGATAACGGTTACGGAGTTGATGTTGATACGTGTTGTACGTGTCAATTAATTTTAGAAATGTCCTGATTGTAGATATCCATCGGTTCTCTATCATCCCAAGCACCATAGTAGAATCCACGCATCTTGTCCAATTTATGATAGCGGATACTGGATGAAGTCCCTGTCACCAACTCCTTCAACCCATCCTTTACCTTCCTTGTCAGTATTGCACCTTCGGGTATGATACCGGTTCGCTTCAAATTATTATTCATAACCGGACCTTTATTTTCTAGGTACAGTAAAATATCAGCGAATACGTCAGTTATTACATCATCATCATCTAAACCTTCGAAAGGATTCGGAAGAACTTGTTTTACTGCCTTCTTAGATTTGCCTTTCTTCTTTACAGGTTTTTTCTTAACAGGTGGTGGTGCGGTGAAACTATCATCAATTACTCTAACATTCGGGTCTTGCGATAATGGAACTATCTCCGGCCTAGGCTCATCTGA